>ENA-ORXF01001019-ORXF01001019.1-marine-metagenome-genome-assembly--contig:-NODE-1019-length-18834-cov-4.516660_pt1 | contig 18834 bp, 17 predicted proteins | sample MGYA00237864_ERZ511476 | MGnify/ENA primary metagenome ERZ511476 (study PRJEB26306, sample SAMN06343908) | marine metagenome | isolation source: coastal waters | place: Atlantic Ocean: West Antarctic... | reverse complement strand
TTTTAAAAAAAGAATACTTAATTTTAAAGCCTTCGAGAAATATAATTGATTTAAGAAACAAAAAAAAGCTTAATTCTTATCTAAAACAAAATAAACCTAATTTCATAATACACTTAGCATCTTCAACAAATTTTAAAGATAAACCTGATGAAGAAAAAAAAAATCAGTATGATAATACATATAAAACAACATTAAATATTGCAAAAACTATTAATAAAGAATGCTCTTTGGTAATTTTTTTTGGGTCTATTGAAGAATATGGAAATATTAAATATCCATTTAAGGAAAATTATAAACCACAACCAATATCAGAATATGGAAAATATAAATTAAAAGCCTTAAAAGAGGTACAAAAAATTTTGAATAAAAAAAATATAAATTATTTATGGGTAAGGCCATCTCTTACTTTCGGAAAATATGATAATAAAGAAAGATTTTTAGGACACATAATACATTCAATAAAAAATAAAAATAAAATTGAGATTAGTCCTGGAACAAAAAAAAGAGATTATTTGTATATTGAGGATTTATGTAAAATTATCAGACTAATAATTAAACGTAAAAATGAAAAATTTAATTACGTATTAAATATTTCATCTCAAAATTACGTACCTTTAAGTCGTATTCCAAGCATAATAGAAAGAATATTGAAAAAAAAAATAGATTATAAATTGATAAAAAGAAAAGATGTTCAGACGAATTTACTTAATTCTAATTCTAAACTAAAAAAATTATTTCCAAAAATTAAGTTTAGTAATTTTTATAAATGTTTAAAAAAAACTTTAAAATATGAAAAATTAATATGAAATTAATTAACTATTTTAAAGTAAATCAAATTAACTTCATCAATATTCTCACAATTTTGTTAATAGGTTTTTTTTTAAGATTATATTATTTATTCACAAAAACTGGCAATATATTTCAAGCAAATCTTGGTGGCGATAGTTGCTATCACTATAATGTGGCTCTGAATATTTCTCAAGGTATAGGTCCTAAAACAAGTTATATTTTTTCCTACTGGTTCCCACACGAAAGTATTCCTGCAGTAACCGATTTATATGGACCAGGATATCATTATTTTTTAAGTTTATTTTTACTTGTTAAAGATGAATTTATATCTTTAAGGATATCAAGTTTAGTTGTTGGGATGTGCTCTATCTTATTGGCATATATAATTGGAAAAAAAATTCATTCCACATTCCTTGGTTATCTTAGTGCCTTAGTAATTTGTTTTAATTTTTTTCATATTGAAAACTCTGCGGTTATCATGAGAGAGAATTTTACTTTATTAATTGTTCAACTATTTTTTTTAAATTTATTTTACTTAAAAAAAAATAAGTTACTTTTTAGTTCAATAGGTATTATTATTGGATATTCAGCCATGACCTCAGCTATTTGGATGATATTATCAATAATTTTTATATTTTATCTTATTGCAAATTATGAAATTAAAAAAAAGGAAATATTTTTTAACATCTTGCTTACATTTATATTTTTTATGATAACAATTTTTCCATGGGCTAAAATTAGTTTAGATTATTTTGGAAAAATGCTCTTTAGTTATACGTCGTATTATCCCTACGTAAATGACTGGGGTCTTATGATGTCAGAAAGAGGACTTCCAAATGTTACTAATTTTTGGAGTGAAATAGATATTGTCCAATATCTTAAAACACATTTTTATTGGGGTATTAATAACATCTATAAATTTTGTCTTATGTTGTTCCCAACTTTTGCTTTTCCAGCATCATTCATATTAATTCCACTTATTTTAATTGGATCATATCAATTAAAATTTAACGGGTATTTATTATTACTTTTTACAGTATTATATTTTTTTGCACTTTCTTTTGGATCTTATGGAATGAAAGGAATATTGTGGCCGAGACATTTTATGCCATTTTTAGCCACCACTTCTATCTTAATGTCTTTTGGATTTATTTTTATTTATCATCAACTAATTAAATTTAATATTATCAATAAATATTTAACTTTATTTACTGGGTATAAGTTTTACAAACTAGTATTTTTGATACCAATTATAATAACACTGGTAGGTATTGAGGTAAAAGATTCCTTCTGGGAAAGAGATAGTTCACAATTTTATAAATTTGGAAACAAAATTAAAGAATATACAAACATTAATGATGTAATTATGTATGCAAATTCTGTGCCAGATGCATGGTGTGTAACTAAAAGAAAAATTGTGCAAGACCCAGCTTTTTATAAAAAAAATACATCTAATAGAATTTTAGAGGAAGTAAGAAGATTTGATGTAGATTATTTGTTGGTAGATGTTTCAGATCAAATTTATCAAAGAGGCAAAGATATTGTTGGTGCTATTAAATTTTATAATCAGCTTGAATTAGAAGAAATTTTTAGTGATGAAAAGAATGGTTATCATTTTTATAAGATTGAAAATAAGCGCTGATTAATCAAATGGATACATTTTTATTAAATATTTGTTTTTTTTTAGATACTACCAGAAAAGATAAATGTAGAGAATTCATTTTTGAAATTATAGATATAACTCAATTTATTGTTAATTCTAATTTATTTTTATTTATAGCTTTAATTTTTTTATTAATTTTAATTAAAATCTTTTTTTTAAAAAAAAATGAAAATTATAGTAGTTTATTATTAGCATTTTTTTTATTTATATTATTTATATTAATAATGGTAAATTTTAAAACAAATATACCTTGGGTTGATGATTGGGTATGGATTGAAAACTTTCAAGTGCAAAAAATTAGTACAGTTGAATGGTTATTACAGCCAACTAATATTCATAACATTTTTTTTATAAAAATTATATTTTTAATTAATAATAATTTTTTTAATTTAAACTTTGAATTATTTAATTACTTGTCAATTATATTAATATTTCTAATTTCAATTATTTTCGTTAAAAATGAAAAAATAGATAATTCAATTTATGCAGCATTATTTATAATTTTAATTTATTCAGGAAAGCAGTTTGCAAACTTTTCTCAAGCTTCAAATATAGCATGGACGATTTGTTTTTTTTATATAATATCTTTTAATTATACTGTTAGTAGTAATAAATTATCGTCAATTATCTTTTGTTCAATTTTAATATTTATTTCACCACTCACATTTGGCTTAGGGTATGTTTTACCTTTGTATGTTTTAACTTTTATATATTTTCAAGAAATTAATTATAAGATTAAAATTAATTATATGCTATTATCAATAGCAGGTATTTTACTTGCCCAAATGTTACCCAGAATATTTTTTGGCGATTTAGGTATAAGTGATTCTAATACAAATTATTTGAATATTTTATTTCATTATAGTTTTTATTTAACATTTTTTGGAGTTCTATCTAACGTATTTCTTCCTTGGATAGAAGGAGTGGCCTACGTAGGTACTATAATCGGATTTATTCAATTTTTATTAATATTTTATCTAATTTTAAAAAATTATAATCAACAAAGTTTTTTTGGTATTCATATTTTTATTAAAAATAATACTTTAATAATTCTGGGTTTAATTTTTGCTTTTATTGTTTCACTTACAAGACCAGATTTGCAAACAATTGTTGCGGCAAGATATTCAGTTGGATCAATAATTTTTCAAATAGGTTTTTGGTTATATTTATTTAAAGAAAACCAATACAGGTATTTAATAAATGTAAATTTTATTAAATTAGTTATAATATATATATTTATCTCTGGTCTATTTTTTCCATACCACGGAATTCATTGGCAGGCCAAGAGACATTTATCAAACAATAAGGTTTTAGAGTGTTATAAAAATGATACAAAAACAGTAACTAATAGATGCAACAAATTAGCATATAATACATTATTTTATGGAGGTAAGTGGTATGAAATTGAGTTATTTAATGAACAAATCAAAGTGCTTAAAGATAAAAATAAATCTTTTTTAAATTTTTAATGCAAAAAAAAGTTTGTATAATTGGTGTTAACTATTCGTATAAAATTCTTTTTCAATCTTTAAAAATTTTAAAGAATTTTGATATCTTAGGAATTGCCGGAAGAAAAAAAAGAAAAGAATTTAAAAAAGAAAAATTTTTATATTACACATCTTGGAAGAATATGATTGATGAATTGAAACCAGATCTAGTAGTAATTGGAGTTCCTCCAAAAGAGCAAGAAAAAATTTTAGAATTTTTATTAATAAAGAATATTGATTTTTTATGTGAAAAACCAATTACCAATGATTTAAAAAGAATTAATCTTTATAAAAACTTAGTGAAAAAAAATTCCAATAAAAATCTTATAGATTTAAATTTCTTAACTATACCTGCAATTCAAAAATTTAAAAATATTATAAAAAAAATTGAAATTAGTAAAAAAGACCAAATAAAAATTGAATGGTTTTTGAAACCAAGATCTTTAAAAGATAAATTAAGCTGGAAAAATAATCCTAAAAAAATCGGAGGAGAGATAAACAATTTTTTCTTTCATTTAATTTCAATTATCTTTTATCTTTTTGGGAGCCTAGATATTTCCTTGATTTCCAAAAATAAAAATTTTTATAATTTTTTATTTAGCTCACGTAAAATAAATTTTGAAGTAAATTTTTTTACCAGAAGTAAAATAAATAAATTCAAAATTGAAGTAAATAATAGAAATAATAAATATTCATTAAATAATAATTCTAAGGATTATCATAATAATTATTTTATAAAAAAAAATAATTCTATCGTTTTTAAAAAAAATTTTCTTAAAGATAAAAGTAGAATTTTTGCATCAAAAGATATATTAAGTTTATTTCTAAAAAAAAATCACGAATTAGAGAAGCATACAAATTTTAATAAAGGATTAGAAATTCAAAAAAAAATTATTAATTTAAAATGTTAGAAAAAAAAAAATTAGATATCGTTATACCTGTATATAATGAGGGTGAATTAATAATTGATACATTAAATTCTATTAAAGATAATTTAAAATGTACATTTAATATCCTTATTTGTTATGACATAGATAATGATAATACATTACAAGCGATAGACAAAAGTTTATTAGATAAAAGTAATATTTTTTATGTAAAAAATAAATTCACTGGCGCGCACGGAGCTGTTATGTCCGGTATAAAAGAAACTTTATCTGAAATAGTTTTAGTTATTCCAGCCGATGATAATTATAATACTCCAAGAATTCAAAATATGTATGAAATGATTGTAGATGAAAATATTGACGTTTTATGCCCAGATAGATTTATAGAAAGAAATTCTATAATAGACGGCCCTTTTATAAAATTTATGATTGTGAGGATAGTAAATTTTACTTTATATTATTTAGCAAAAGTAAAAACTAAAGACGCAACTAATGGGTTTCGTTTTTTTTCGCGAAGAGTAATTGAGAATATTGAAATAGAATCCACAACTGGATTTATCTACAGTTTAGAATATCTTGTAAAATCAATTGAAAATAATTATAAAATAGCAAGATTCCCTGCTAAATGGATAGAAAGAACAAAAGGTCAGAGTAGATTCACTATATTAAAGTGGTCACTTGATTATTTATATTGGTATTTTTATGCCTTTAAAATAAAGCTATATAAAAATGAAAAAAAATAAAATTACAGTAATAGGTGGAGCTGGTCATATTGGCCTTCCATTAAGTATTGTTTTTGCAAATAAGGGTTTTGATGTAGCAGTTTTAGATAAAAATAAATCGGCTATGGAATTAGCAAAAAAAGGAATAATGCCCTTTAAAGAAAAAGATGGGAAAAAAAATTTAAAAAAAGCATTAAAAAGAAAAATAGAATTTTATAGTGAGCCTGGATCATTTATATCAGATACAACAGTTGTTATTACAGTAGGTACACCTGTAGATGATTTTTTAAATCCAGATATGAGTCAAATTAAAGATTGTTTAGACTCTTTGATGCCCTATTTGAAAAAGGGACAATTAATAATTTTAAGATCTACAGTCTATCCAGGTACGTCCGAATGGTTATTTGAATATTTGTCAAAAAAAAAGAAATGTCATATTGCATTCTGTCATGAGAGAGTTATCCAAGGATATACTTTTGATGAAATAGAAAAACTCCCACAAATAATTGCCGCAAGCTCTATTATTGCTGAAAAAAAAGCAACAAATATTTTTAGAAAAATTTCAAAAAAAATAGTCTACTGCTCCTTAAAAGAAGCAGAATTTTCAAAATTATTTTCTAATGCATTTAGATACGCGCAGTTTGCAATTTCAAATGAATTTTACATGCTAGCTGACAAAGCAAACCTTGATTTTAATAAAATAAGAAAAATAACTAAAGATGGTTATCCAAGAGCAGAGGCAATGCCATCTGCTGGATTTGCTGCTGGTCCATGTTTATTAAAAGATACAATGCAATTATTATCATTTTCTAGAAATAATTTTAGTATGGGAAATAGTTCAATGTTGGTTAATGAAGGATTGGTTCTTTATTTAATTGACAAATTGGAGTCTAAATATAATTTAAAATCAAAAAATGTTGGTTTACTAGGTATGGCTTTTAAGGCAGATTGTGATGATACAAGATCTTCTTTAAGTTATAAAATGAAAAAATTTTTATCTACAAAGGTTAATAAATTATATTCCACAGATCCATTTGTTAAAACTGACAAAAATTTATCAACTTTAGAAAAAACAATTAAAAATTCAGATATCTTAATTGTTTGTGTTCCCCACAAAAAATATAAAAACTTGGATTTAAGAAATAAAAAAGTAGTTGATATTTGGGGATTCATTAAAAAAAAATGAAAAAAATTTTAGTTACAGGTGGAACTGGCTTTATAGGAGCAGCCATAAGTAAATATTTTTGTGATAAAGGATATCAAATCACTATTCTAGATAATAACTCAAGAGGAAAGTTAAAAAGAATTACACAAAGTAAAAAAAAAATCAAATTTATATTTGGTGATATAACTAAATATGAAGATGTTTATAAGGCCTCAAGAAACCAAGATTATATTTTTCATCTTGCTGCCATCAATGGGACTAAATTTTTTTATGAAAAACCTGATAAAGTTTTAGATGTTTCCTGCAAAGGTATAATTAATGTTATTGAAGCAGCAAAAAAATTAAAAATTAAAAATATTTTTTTAGCATCTAGTTCTGAGGTTTATCATTTGCCAAACAAGATACCAACAGATGAGTCTGAACCAATAAAAATTCCAGATATTCTTAATCCACGATTTTCATATGCAGGAGGTAAGATTTTGACAGAATTGATGGGAATTAATAATGCTAAATTTTTTAACAAAATGATTATATTTCGACCTCACAATGTTTATGGAAATGATATGGGAAATGAACATGTTATACCTGAAATGATTAGAAAAGTTAAAAATGCAAAAAAAAGTATTAAAATGAAAGGTTCTGGATTGCAAACTAGATCATTTATATACATTGATGATTTCGTTGAAGCATTCTATTTGATTTTTAAAAAAGGTAAGCATTTAAATATTTACAATATTGGTACACAGGAAAAAATAAGAATTATAGATTTGGCAAAAGTTATAATAAAAATTTTTAAAAAAAAAATTATAATTAAAAAAGAACAAATTGCAAAGGGGGGCACACAACACCGTACTCCAAATATTAATAAAATAAAAAAATTAGGCTTTAAAAAAGAGTTCAACATAATACAAGGTCTTAAGAAAATAATTCAATAAGATGAAAAACTTCAAATATATCAAAAAATGTCAAGTTTCTGGGTCAAAAAAATTAAAAAAAATACTTTCCTTGGGAAGTATACCTTTTGTAAATGATACTCATAAAATTAATTCTGATAATTTAATAACTATTTCTGCACCTTTAGAGCTTTACTATTGCCCAATTTCTAAACTTGTTCAATTAAATATTGAAGTTGATAAAAAAATACTTTTTCCAAAATCTTATCCTTATACAAGTAGTACAACTAAAATCTTAAGAGAAAATTTTTCGAGATTAAGAAATCAAATAGATAAAAACAATTTTTTAAAGAAAAATGATTTAATAATAGATATAGGTTCTAATGATGGAAATTTATTAAGTAATTTTAAGGACCGATATAAAGTTTTAGGTGTTACCCCTGAAAATATTGGTAAAATTGCTATTAAAAAAGGTATCCCAACTATTATCGATTATTTTGATACCCCGGTAGTTAAAAAAATCAATAAAAAATATGGAAAAGCTAAAATAATAACTGCCACAAATGTTTTTGCGCATATCAATGAAGTAAATAAGTTAATTAAAAATATCAAAAGATGTTTAGTTGAAGATGGTATTTTCGTTTCTGAGTCACATTATTTATTACCTTTAATTGAAACAAATCAATATGATACGATCTACCACGAACATCTTCGATATTATTCGTTAACATCTTTAAATTATCTCCTTTCAAAACATCAGCTAGAAATATTTAAAGCTGAAAAAATTGATACTCATGGTGGATCAATTCGAATTTATGCAGCAAGGAAAAATATTTATAAAATTGACTCTTCTGTAAAAAGAATAAAAAATAATGAAAAAAATTTAGAAAAAAAATTATTAGATTTTAAAGATAGAGTTTTAAACTCTAAATTAGAATTTTATAATTTATTAACTCGTATACGTAAAAATAAAAAGAATTTAAAAATTGCAGGGATAAGTGCGCCATCAAGATCTACTACTCTAATAAATTATCTTGGGTTAGATGAAAATATAATTGAATATATATTCGAGGTTAAAGGTTCCAAAAAGATTGGAATGTATTTGCCAGGTACTAAAATTAAAATTATAGAAGAAAAGATTCAAAATTTAAAAAAATATCAATATTTACTAATTTTTTCATGGCATATTCAGAAAGATATTATAAAAGTCTTAAGAAAAAAGGGTTATAAAGGAAAGTTTATAATTCCTCTTCCAAAACCAAAGGTTATATGAAAAAAAAAGTTTTAGTAGTTGGTGGAGCAGGTTACGTAGGTGGAGTTATCGTTGACCTGTTATTAGATAAAAAAAAATATGAAGTTACAGTATTTGATAATCTTTTATACGAAGATAGTTATAGAAAAAACTGTAAATTTATAAATGGTGATATTAGAGATAAAAATTTTTATAAATCAAAATTAAATAGATATGACGTGATAGTGTGGCTTGCAGCATTAGTTGGAGATGGTGCATGCGCTATAAATCCAGCATTAACGGATGAAATAAATTTTCAAACATTAAAAAAGTTGTGCAAGATATATAAAAAAAGAATAATATTTATATCTACTTGCTCAGTATACGGTGCACAAAATGGAATGTTGGATGAAAACTCTTTAGTAAATCCACTTTCCCATTACGCAAGTTCAAAATTAAAGTGTGAAAGTATTTTGAAAAATAAAAATTCAATTATATTTAGGTTGGGTACTTTATTTGGAGTAAGTGATAACTATTCAAGAATTAGAATGGATCTTGTAGTTAATACTTTAAGTGCTAAAGCTTTTTTTGAGAAGAAAATGTCTGTTTTTGGAGGAGAGCAATATAGACCTTTGCTACATGTAAAAGATGTTGCTAGAGCTATCGAAATAGCAATAAAGTCTAAGAAGAGAGGAATTTTTAATTTGTCCTATAAAAATATGAGAATAATAGATATAGCCAAACAAATTCAAAAATATTTTAAAAATACAAAAATAATTAAAACAAAAATAAAATTTCAAGATGCTAGAAATTATAAAGTTAAGAATAATAAAGCAACCAAGGAACTTTTATTTAAAGCAAAATATGATTTAAAATATGGGATCATGGAACTTAAAAAACTTTTATTAGAGAAAAGAATAAAAAATTTTAATGATCCAAGATATACAAATCAAAAATATCTAGAAATATTTAAAGAAAAAATTTAAAATGGAACCTAGTTTAGTAAAAGGAAATAGAATATTTGATAATCGAGGATCATTGAGGTTCAGTAATGACCTTAATTTTAAAGGAATTAAAAGATTTTATATTGTCCATAATTATAGTAAAAATTTTATTAGAGCTTGGCATGGTCACTTGAATGAAGAAAAGTATATTGGTTGTATTAAAGGAACATTTCAAGTTTCAGCTGTTAAAATCGACAAAATTAACAAACCAAATAAAAAAAATAAAATATTCAATTTTTTTTTAAATCAAAGTGATAGTAACTTTATACATATACCAAAAGGATATGCTAATGGCTCAATGTCACTTGAGGAAAATTCAGAGCTTTTAATATTTTCTACTTCATCAATTCAAGAGAGTCTTAATGATGATATAAGATATGAAGCTAACTATTGGAATCCTTGGGATATAAAACATAGATGAAACCAAGTATCATTATTTTAGGCGCACATGGTATGCTTGGATGGCAAGTACTGAGTCAATTTAAAGATTCAAATTTTAATATTAAGTGTCAAGTAAGGAATAGTAAAAAACAAAAAACTCTGATCAAGAAATTAAATTTAAATAATAAGATTAAATTTTTTAACTTTGACATAGAAAAAGATAAGATCGATGTTTTGTATAAAAGAATTTCTAAAAATGATATTATTATTAATTGTATTGGAAAGATTAAACCTTTCATAAATGAAAATGATTTAAACCAAATTAAAACAGCTATAAAAATAAATAGCCATTTTCCTATATTACTCTCAAAAATGATAAGAATAAAAAATGTTAAAATTTATCAAATTGCTACAGATTGTGTTTTTAGTGGTACGGTTGGAAATTATAATGAAACGGCAAAACATGATGCTTTAGATGTTTATGGAAAAACCAAGAGTTTAGGAGAGGTAAATATTAAAAATTTTTTTAATATAAGAGTATCTATAATTGGAAAAGAATTAGATACAAAGAATTCTTTAGTAGAATGGTTTTTATCAAATGAAAAAAAAGAAAAAATTTTTGGATTTAAAGATCATTTGTGGAATGGTGTCACTACAAGTGTATTCTCACATATACTGTATACAATTATAAATAAAAAAATTATTATCCCGAATAATTTTCATTTAATCCCTAAAGATAAAGTAAATAAATTTAAATTAATGCAACTTTTAAAAAACCATTATGGATTCAAAAATTTAAAAATAATTAAGAAAAATAGTAATAATAGAATAAATAGAATACTCGAAACCAATCACAAAATTCTTAATGATAAAATTTGGTCAAACTCTAAATATAAAAGAAAATTAAGTATTGAAGAAATAATCTCAACTTTATGAAAAAAAAAATATTAACCATATTAGGAACAAGACCTGAGATTATAAGACTTTCGGTGATACTGCCACTATTGGATAAGTATACGAATCATAAAATTGTTCATACTGGACAAAACTACGATTATAATTTAGATAAAGTTTTCTTTAAAAATTTTGATTTAAGAAAGCCTGACTACTTTTTGAAGGCAAAAGGAAGTTTTGCAAACCAAATATCAGTTATAATTCGAAAGCTATACGATATTATATTAAAAGAAAAACCTAATAGGTTTTTAGTTTTGGGGGATACAAATTCTAGTCTAGGTGCCATAGTTGCAAAAAGATTAGGCATTCCAGTTTTTCATATGGAGGCAGGTAATCGACAATTTGATGATGTGGTTCCTGAAGAAATTAATCGTAGAGTAATAGATACATCAAGTGATATTCTATTGCCATACACTTATAGAAGTGCTCAAAATTTGACTAATGAAGGTATTGATAGAAGTAGAATTTTTGTTACAGGAAATCCTATTTATGAAGTGATAAATAAATTTTACAAAGATATAGATAAATCTAAAATTCATAAATTATTAAACCTTCAAGAGAAAAAATATTTTTTAATCACACTGCATAGGCAAGAAAATGTAGATGATGTTGATAAGCTAAGATTAATATGCTCTTCTTTAAACGATATAAGTAAAAAATTTAAATTTAAAATTGTATGGCCAATCCATCCAAGAACAATAAAAAACATAAAAAAATTCAAAATAAAATTAAATAAAAATATAATTGCCACTAAACCATTAGATTTTTTCAATTTTATTAAATTAGAAATGAATGCTTTTTGTGTTTTAACAGATAGTGGCACTGTACAAGAAGAGTGTGCTATTTTAAAAGTACCAAATGTTGTTTTAAGAGATAAAACTGAAAGACCTGAAACTATTGAGTCTGGTTCAACAATTATTTCAATGAATAATAAGTTAGATATTTTAAATTCAATAAAATTTTCAACAGAAAATAACTCAATTACTGATGATGTCCAAGGTTATCATGATTTAAATGTTTCTAAAAAAATATTAAATATTATCTTGTCAAACTATGCATTTGATAAATAGTGATAAAAGAAAACTATATTAATCTGGTATCTTATTTAGTTTTATCACTTCCTTTATCGTTAATTTTTAGCAGATTTACTGCAGACTTATCAATTGTAATATTATCGATAATGTTTTTTTTTATACGAGGGAAAAATAAAATATTTGAAAATAAATTTGTATCAATTGCTATTATTTTTATTGTTTGTGCCTCAATTTCTTCTGTTTTATCAAACCATATTATATATTCGTTAAAAAGTTCTCTTTTACATTTAAGATTTATTTTTTTTATATTAACAGTAAGTATTTTATTTCTTTATTGTAAAAAAAATTTTCTCAAGAATCTTTTTTACATATTTTTATCGTGCTACCTTGTTCTTTTATTTGACGCAACTATTCAATTTATTTTTAAACAAAATATATTTGGATATACTGTCAATCCAATAGATAGAGTTAGTAGTCTATTTTTTGATGAACTAATTTTAGGATCTTACTTATCAAGATTATTTCCATTATTATTTTTTTTGTATATTTATCTCAAGTTAGGATTGAATAAATATTTTATGATATATTTTTTATTTCATCTATATTTTGTTGTTTTTGTGACTGGTGAAAGGTTAAGTTTTATGATTTTAAATATTTATTATTTATTATTTGTTACTTTTTTATTTAAAAAAAAACTTAACAAATTTTTGTTTATTTTTTCAACAATTATGATTTTTTCTCTGATATTAGTATTTTCGAGTAGCTTTAAAGCTAGATCAAGTTTTAATAATACTGTTTCACAATCAACAGCTTTTAACTATACTTATTGCCTAGAAACTAAAAAAAATATCATTTCTAATCCAAAACTTTCTGAGAGTTGGAATTATGTTGAAGATAAAAGCTTTATTCCAAATTGTCATCCAATTGTAAAAATTTTTGATCATGAAATTTATTATACATTTACAATCATGCATTTTAATCATTATTTGTCAGCAATTGAGATGTTTAAAGATAACAAATATTTTGGAGTAGGCCCAAAAATTTTTAGAAAAATATGCAATAATAAAGATTACTATCTAAATGAATTTAGTTGCTCTTCTCATCCTCATAATTATTATATTCAATTATTGTCTGAGACAGGCTTAGTTGGTTTTTCTCTGATTTCAATAATTTATTTATCTTTTATATACTTGTTTTTTAATAATATTACTAAACATAATAACAAAGATTTCCTATCAAAATATATTTTAATTTCTAGTTTTTTAGTAAATTTTTTCCCTTTTTTCCCTGGAGGAAATTTTTTTAATAATTGGAATTCAATTATTTATACTTTACCACTAGGATTTCTAATCGCTTTATATAACACGAAGAAAAATAATGGATAACCTTTTAATTTTAATAATTATAATCCTTAATTTTTTTTTATTTAGTCAAAATGATTTAATATCAAATAAAATTAATCTTTTTGATCTCCCTGATAATAATAGAAAAATTCATTCAAAAAAAATAGCACTTACTGGTGGAGTATTTATATTTGTCAATTTTATTTTTTTTATTTCTATTCCTTTCATAAGTTTTTTTAATAATTTGAATTTTATTTTTCAGCTCAAAAGAGAATTATTTTCTTTGGTATTTTTAATTACATTACTTTTTTTAGTTGGATTATATGATGATAAATATAACATAAACCCACTAAAAAAATTTGTTCTTTCAGGTTTTATTATTTTGGTAGCTTTGTTAATTGATGAAAATTTAATTTTATCTGAACTTAACTTTTATACAGCAAATTATAAATTAAATTTATTGAATTTATCAATCCCATTTACTTTATTATCAATATTATTATTTTTAAATGCTTTAAATATGTTTGATGGAATAGATTTGCAAGTTTCAACTTATATTTTTCTTATATTTATATTCATAATTTTTAGATTTAATGCTCATTTTTTAATACTACTTTTGCCAGTATTTTTATTTATAATTTACTATAATTCTAAAAAAAAAATATTTTTAGGAGACTCAGGAACAAATATTTTGGCAGGACTGGTATCATTTTATATAATCAAATTTTATAATTCAAATGTTAACATTGTATATTGTGAGGAGATTTTTTTAATAATGCTGTTGCCAGGTGTTGATATGTTAAGATTATTTGTAATGAGAATTTCTAAGGGTAAAAATCCTTTTTATCCAGATAATCAACATATTCATCATTTATATTTAAAAAAATTTTCTAATAATCTCACTTTCTTCATTATTCAACTACATATTTTTATTCCAATTATTTTATATTATTACTTAAAAATACAAATTTTATTTTTAATTTGTTTTAGTCTTATTCTTTATATTTTGGCTATTTTTTATCTAAAACATAAAATTAAAAATTAAGATTTATTCTTAAAATAATAAATTTTATAACCAAATTTTTCATCAATATTAATTGTAGTTAGTCCGGTACTAGAAGTGCATGGTGAAACAGAATTCATACAAAGTGTGTATGGATATGGTTTATAATATAACAATTCATTATCTTTAGAATAAATTGGTATATTTTCATTTTTAGTATTATTTTTTGTAAATGAGTTCATCTTTGGCCATGGGTAATCTACATATAAATTATTAAAATTTTTATTAATTCTGTTAAAGTTTTTCATTATAATTCCAGCAAATGTAATCATAATTATTGTTAATAAGAATTTAGTTATATTTTTTGACTTTAAATTAAATATTTTAAACTGTTTTGATAAGAATAAAATTAATAAAGAATTTATAAGTAATATAATATAACCTTGACCATATCTATAAATTGGAAATTTTAAGAACCATATTGCTGTAGAAAAAAATCCTATTAGAAAAATTTGAGTAGCTTCTTTCGTCTTAAATTCATAATCTTTTCGATGTGCGGGTAAGATTATGGCTAGAACCATTATTAATAATAGCTGTGGAAGAATTTCTTTAATAACTATATTAAAATGGCTGCCTTTCCATGTGCTTAGCCATTTAAAATTCTGTATATAGTCACTTTGGGATATTTCAGTTTTATTATTAGGCCAAGCTTTTGCCCATGCCTCGCTTGTTCTTTTAGTTCTATTTGGGTTTGATACCTGTGAGTTCAGAGTTGACCAATACATCGATTTAAAGCATAATTTTGGCTCTGGGTATATTATACAAGAACTTACAAATAAATTTTTTAAAAACCATAGTAAAATTATTGCTAAGCAAAAGAAATTAGTTTTTGAAAACAATTTCATTTTTTTTTTCAATAATAAAAATAAAGGAAATAAAAATACTAATATTAAAAATGGTTTTATTAGAAAAACAAAAGTTGAGAAAATTGTCACATTTTTAATTAAATCTTCATCATTATCAAAAATGATTAGTAGATAATTGCAAACTACTACAAATAAAAATATATGAGCTGGATCATCATTTCCAAAACCACTATATCTATTCATCGAATAAAGAATATTAAACAAAAAAAGAAAAAAAATAACTTTTAAAATTCCCTTATTTTTCTTAATAAGATTAAATAAATATAAAGACGTAAAAGCAAAAATATTAGCTAAGGGAATTAAGATACCATTGTTTGAAAAAATTTGATTATTATAAGCGGCTGATAAATATTGAAGAATAGATGCATGTCCATATCTAAACTCAAGATTGGCTAATCCAAAAATTATTTTTGAATCATTAATAATATTAATATAGGGAAGATGATATAACCCTGCATCAGGTCTATTTGTATTATCTAAAAACATAATCATAGAACTTATTAAGGCTAAAAATAATGAAGTTTTTAAAATTTGAAATTTTATAAGGTAGAAACTCTTAAAACAAATTAGTGTTGCAGAAAATAAAATGACTAAACTCAAAATTGGAGAAATTTTGAGGAAAAAATTTAATATGAATGTAATTATAGATATTGTTAAAATACCATAAATTCCAAGCTCAATTATATCATTTTTTAATCTGTTAAATTTAAAAATTTTTTTAAAAAGAAGACCATTTGAGATTAAAATGATACAAGATAAATAATTTAAACATATAATTGTAAAATATCCCATATGAAACTTTATGTTTTAGTACCATGTTTTAATGAAATTAAAACAATAAATAAGATAATCAATAATTTAGTTAAGATTAAAAAGGATATAAGGATTATTCTTATTGATGATGGTTCCAATGATGGAACAAAAGAACTTATTTATAAAAATATTAAAAAAAAAATTTATAGATTTATAGATCTAAAAAAAAATTCAGGAAAGGGACATGCAATTAAAAAAGCAAAGAAATTTATAAAAAAAGATAGTTTTGTAATTATCCAAGATGCAGATCTGGAATATAATGTGAAGGATTTAATAAGAATATTTCAATATTACACAAAAAATAAAGATAAAAAGGTTATTTATGGCTCAAGATTTTTAGATAAAGACATTAAGAAAATTTATGTTTCTTTTAATAGAGATATTATAAGAATTATTGGAAATAAATTTTTAACTTATTTTTCAAATATATTTAATAATCAAAAATTGACTGATGCACACACATGTTACAAAGGTTTCAGCTCTGATATATTCAAAAAAATTGAACTTTTTGAAAATGGTTTTAGTTTTTGTCCAGAGATAAATACAAAAATATCAAACTTAAATCTTAACATTACAGAACTACCTATTAATTATTTCTCTAGAACAAAAGAAATGGGTAAAAAAATAACCTTTTTTGATGCTTTTTATGCAATAAAGGCAATTTTAAAATATCGGTTTTTTTAAATATATTTCTTGATATTGAAATTTTAATTTACTATAAAGCTGTGCCTGGTGATTATTGCGAAAGTGTAATACCCGATCCCATACCGAACTCGGAAGTCAAGCCTTTCAGCGCCAATGGTACTTTGTCTTAAGACACGGAAGAGTAGGACATTGCCAGGCTATTAAAGTTCTAATGAAAAATTATATAATTGTTACTGGTGGAGCTGGATTTGTTGGATCTAATTTAATTGAATGTCTATTATCAAAAACAAATAAAAAAATTTTAAGTATAGATAATTATTCTAGTGGTTCAAAAAAAAACCACTTTAAGAATCCCAATGTAAAATACCTTAATTTTAATACCCAAGACATAAGCAAAATTTTATCAAAATATAAAAATCAGATTGATTCACTTTTTCATTTTGGAGAATTTTCAAGAATTTTTCAAAGTTTTAAAAAATTTGATGATTGTTTAAAATCAAATTCAATAGGAACGCTGGCTGTATTCAAGTTTTGTTTGGACAATAAAATTAAATTAATTTATTCAGCCACCTCTGCTAGTTTAGGAAATAATGGTGAAGATAAAAACCTTTCTCCGTACGCTTTTACAAAATCAAAAAATTTAGAACTATTAGAGAACTTAAAAAATTGGTTTCATTTTAAGTTTGAAGTAGTTTATTTCTATAATGTTTATGGTCCAAGACATATCAAATCTGGTGATATGGCAACTGTAATTGGAATATTTGAGGATCAATATAAAAAGAACAAATCCTTAACTGTTGTAAGGCCTGGATCTCAATCTAGAAGATTTACATATATTACAGACACAATAGATGTTTGTTATAATGCTTGGATAAAAAATAAATGTGCTCACTATAGCATATCTAATAAAAAATCTTACTCAGTTAAAGAGGTTGCTATGATGTTTAATAGTAAAATAAAGCTCTTAAAAGCAAGGCCTGGAGAGAGATATGCATCATCTTTAACAAATATGTCATTAAATAATAAGATTATTAGAAAATATGGAAAAATACATTTGAAAGATTACATAACTTCGTTTATTAAAGGTTAAATTATTATGAAAATAAAAAGTTCTTTAAAGTCATTAAAAAAAAGAGACCTTAATTCTAAGTTAGTTAGAAGAAGAGGTAGGGTTTACATAATTAATAAAACAAACCCAAAATTTAAAGCAAGACAGAAGTAGTTTTTATGGACAATCAAGACCATAAGAATATCTGGAATAATTTCACAAAGTTTGTGTTGTGGGGAACTGTCGCTGTTATAGGTGTTTTAGTTTTAATGGCAATATTTTTGCTGTAGGGTTCTCTTATGAGAATCGCTTCAATTTTAGAAAATCAAAATATTGAGAAAAGAATTGCAATTACTCCTGAGATTGCAAAAAAATACATAGCTCTTGGTTTTGAAATTTCTATAGTTGAAAAATATGGTGAACACCTAGGTTTTAAAGATAGTGACTACAAAGAGTTAGGTGTTGAGATCTCCACTAATGAAACAGAAATATTAAGTAAAGCTAATATTATTATTCAGTTAGGCTTATTAGCTGATGAAAATCTTTCAAATTTAAAAGAAAACCAAACACTCATTGGAGTATTTAATCCTTATATTAACAAAGAAAAAATAGAAAATTTAGTTAAAAAAAATATTAATGTTTTTTCTTTAGAAATGTTACCAAGAATTACTAGAGCTCAATCAATGGATATACTTTCTTCTCAAGCTAACCTTGCTGGTTATAAGGCGGTAATTGAATCGTTTGCAAATTTTGAAAAAGCAATACCAATGATGATGACAGCGGCAGGAACAATTCCAGCAGCAAAAGTGTTAGTGGTTGGCGCAGGTGTGGCAGGTCTTCAAGCTA
>ENA-ORXF01001016-ORXF01001016.1-marine-metagenome-genome-assembly--contig:-NODE-1016-length-18881-cov-14.637737_pt1 | contig 18881 bp, 12 predicted proteins | sample MGYA00237864_ERZ511476 | MGnify/ENA primary metagenome ERZ511476 (study PRJEB26306, sample SAMN06343908) | marine metagenome | isolation source: coastal waters | place: Atlantic Ocean: West Antarctic... | reverse complement strand
GACCAAACAACAGCTGTTGCGTTGTCGGATCTGACGTTATTGTCGTTCCGGTGATGCCAGAAACATAGGGTGCATCACCAGCGGCATCGGTCGCCGGAGGCAACGTATTTTGTGCTGGCGGCTGACCAAAGCCCGCCTGTTGTTGTCTATATGATCTTAGCTCGTCAAGGCTAATGCCGTAATAGTCGGCTTCTTGTTGATCCATGTCATCTTGAGATGGCGGCACATAATCAGCGTAATAATCAGCGTATGGGTCATTGTAATCAGGCATTCGCCATACTCCTGGAGTCACCGACATAATCGCTAAATAAGCCCATCATGTCATACATTAAACTGGTGCCGTTCTCTCTGTCTGGGGCTCCAGCCGGAATAAGCGTTAGTATGCCATCTTGATTATTTAGATCGTATCCTCCAGCACCTCTGACGGCTTCGCCTGTCATTACAAACTCACCGTCGCTTAACATTGCTGGTATAGCGTCACTGGTTTCAGTGCCCTCACCCGCAATAGCGCCGTTCATTCTATTAAATTCGTCTATGGAAACATTGCCACCTTCTGCATAAGCCATTGGGTAAACCGCTCCGCCATGGGCCGCATTCATTGGCTGCCCACCCGATAGTGTTGGTATAGTGCCTTCTGGCAATAAACCGTACTCAATAGGGTTAGGGCTTTGTGTGCCCATTCTTCTGGCTATCTCGGCTTCTATGTTGTATCGGCCTGTTGGTCCCATTGTAGTTAATGGGGTTAGTGGTACGCCTTTATCTTCTTTAGCTTCGTCATAAGCCATCTTGCCTAGCATATAAGCCGGAATACCGGCCATTGCCAGATTGCCGAGGCCACCAAACATTCCGCCTCCGCCACCACCGCCAATTGCACTGGGACAAAGTAACAATTCAAATACGACCAATTCAAATACGACCAATTCAAATACGACTAATTCAAATACGACCAATTTAAATACGACTAATTCAAATACGACTAATTCAAATACGACTAATTCAAATACGACTAATTCAAATACGACTAATTCAAATACAACGCACGAAATAAAACATTGTGAAGTAGGTGAATTTATATTTTTGGACGTAGATAACTCCATTACATGCAAGAAATGTGCCTTAGATACATATACAGCAACAACCGGGATGTTGCAATGCACAAATTGTCCAGAAAATACTACCACGTTTTCAGCTGGTAGTTCTATAATATCAAAAAGTTGTGTTTGTAAATCGGGGTTTGTAACTGGTCATGATGGGACTTGTTTAGAATGTGACGGAGGATATTTCAATTCCGATCCCAAAAATAAAAAATGTCAAGAATGCTTTTTTGCAAATAGCTTGAATTATGGGGAATATCCTGGTGCATCCACTTTTGGTGAGTGCAGGTGTGGAAGATTAACTGGAAAATATTCCAAAAGTGAATGGAATTCTGGCAAAGAAACGTGTGGTTGTGAATATGGATCAACCATTACCAAATCCGGTTGTTATCCACCTTCTAATTGTAATGACGGATTTGTTAATACAAACGGTGATATCAATGAAAAGTGCATTGCATGCGAAATTGGGAAATTGCATGAGGGTGGCGGAAAACAATATTGCACGTCGTGTGATGATATTTCTAATATTAGTCACCCAAACAGCGGGTCAACTAGCACATTTTTTAATGCTACAATTTCTGTTTCAGATTGTGTTTGTAATGCGAGGTATGGGTTTGACCAAATATGTACACCATGTACAAAAGGTACATACAAACATATAAAAGGAAATTATAGATGCAATTCGTGTGAAGCAGGTACTTATTCTGATCATGTTGGAACAAAATTTTGTTCAGTGTGTGCTAAGGGCTCTTATTCTGACACTGGAGCTAGTTCATGCACTTTGTGTGAAGATCAAAAATCCACAATTTCGAACCAATCTGTCAATATAAGTTTTTGTGAATGTGATAAAGGATTCGAAGTTGGTACAAATTCGACTTGTTTGGCTTGCGGTATGGGAAAATATAAAGTAAACGTTGGTAATAATAATTGTATGTTTTGTCCTGAAAAGACATATTCAAATATAACTGGAATTGATAATTTTGCTGCTTGTACAAAATGCCCGAAAGATTCATGGTCTCCAATTGGCTCCACTCGCCAAGAAGACTGTATTTGTATTTATGGAAAAATGAATGGAATCTGTGCTGTTAATAGCAATTGTGGTATAGGTGAATATTCCCTACAAGGGAAGTGTATTGAATGTGATTATGGTATGTATATGCCAATAAGAGGAAGTGTACAATGCTTACAATGTCCAGCAAATTCCACCACAACAAGCAACGCTTCGCAATATTTGGAGAGTTGTAAATGCATGCCTGGATTTGAAAATTTCAACAATTCAAATCCAGTGATTTGTTCACCATGTGAAGTTGGACAAAGCAAATCAAGTATCGGAAATGAAATGTGTGAAGATTGTAAAAAGGGTCAATATTCCATATCAGCAGATATAAAATGTCAAAATTGTGAAGTAGGTAAGTACTCTGAAAATACAATGACAACAATGTGTTCGAGTTGTGGAAATTTTTTTACAAGTCATATAGCATCAACTTCCGCTACAAACTGTGAATGTGATATTGGTTACACTGGACCAATACATGGGGACTGTGTCGCTTGTGAGATTGGCAAAATTAAATCTTCATGGGGTACTTCCGATTGCACAGAATGCCCAATTGATTCATATTCTTCTACAACTGCTCTATCAAAATGTGAAAGTTGTCCACATTTTTCAGAAACTAATGGGGTAGGCAAGACACGAAGAGAAGATTGTATCTGTATTTACTCATCATATATTGATTTAGATGGAATATATCAATGTCGAGCTGATGATGGTTGTGATGATGGACATATGAGGGTGCAAGGTGTGTGTAATGCCTGTCTTCCGGGGTCGTATATATCTGAAAGAGGTTTACAAGCGTGCCAACTTTGTCCAGAAAATTCCATTTCAGAGAGCATGTCTGTTGACGTAAAAGACTGTCACTGTAAAAAAGGCTTCTTCGGCCAAAGCGGTGGTAATTGTACAGCATGTACACCCGGAAAATTTAGCGGTGTGTTAGGTTCCACTGTGTGTACAAGTTGTCAAGAAGGGAAATATTCTACACGAAGTCAGGACACTGCATGTGTTGATTGTGCAATAGGCAAGTATGCTATGAACAAAGCATCACAAATCTGTATTGATTGTGTACAAAATTCGATTTCGGTGAAGGGGTCTTCAGTGGCTACTGACTGTCAATGTTTATCTGGATTTTATAAGGATGATAATTCCGGAACATGTATGTTATGTGAGGCAGGAAAAAGTAAATTCCACATTGGTAATCACAAATGTATGCACTGCCCTGCTAATACATATGCACCAGGGATCGGTAACGTGAATTGTACTGCATGTAGAAAATATAGCACTTCGAGTATTGGGTCTAAAAGTGTAGAAGCGTGTACTTGCACGCACAACGCACTATTAAATAGTGACCCCAGCACATGCTTTTGCAGTAACGCAGACGTGGTGTCTGATGTATGTAAAACTAGCACAGAAATTCCGTTTTTCCAACTTGAAAATACATTTGACGATCTAGTGTCTGCATGCGCAAAAACACAGTATTTTGAAACGATTCTCGACGTGGATACAGCAAAAAAATGCTCGTCACATTGTGCGACAAGTTTTATGTGCACTTTATTTGTATTTTCTTCACAAAACAAATGTTTTTTAGGATATAGAAGTGAAACCCCTAGTGTGTGTTTAGATGGAAATATTCTTGAAATTGGGGTAACTTTGCAGGGATACAGCAAATGTAATGTTATGAAAACAGACATGTTATTGGTACCTTGTATAGCAAGCAGTGATGTGCTCGGGGGGGAAGTTTTATGCCTACCAGGGCATTACAACGCATTCCAGAATAAAACACACAGTCAATGTCATGCATGTCCAGTATCAACATATATGGGTAACACGAAAAAATCTGGTTGTATTATGTGTGCAGAAGGCAAATACACGAATGGTAAGAACGCTCAAATTTTTCCTGAATCATGTATTTGTAAACCAGGTTATGTAACAAGTGGGAATATTTGTATTCAATGTACAGCTGGCACTTATCAATCATCAGAAGATAAGTGTATAAATTGTTCCCCGGGTTTTTATTCTAATCAAAGTGCACAGACTTCATGTTCGCCGTGTCACGATTTCGCCACGTCACATGTGGCCTCTACATCATCAGAGGATTGTCATTGTGTACTCAATTATACAGCGAATGTCACATACACTGACAAGTCATTGGGTAATTTTTATTGTGAAAATAAGAACACCATGCCAAGTTTTGAGAATACACATAATACGTACAATAACAGAAATGGACAGATTAGACAGTATTTGGAATCCCCATATGCAAACTGTGAAGTGTTAATAGAAACAGAAGCAAATGTCAAAATAACGGTGCAATTTATCTCAATCCGTGTTGAAGACAAATTTGACTATATATATGTACCAACTTCTCGTTCAAAAGGTGAAGATTTGGATGTGTGTCTTCACGTGAATGAACAACTGGCAAATGATGATATATCAAAAAAGATACCATGGTATAGCAAAAATCCAGCAGTGACAGAACGAGATAACATTCCTGAAAATTGTGATTGGTCAAATACATACACTGGATTCTATAATAACATATTCACTCCACCAGAAAAAAAAATGCCAGAAGCCATCACAAACACAGGAAGTTTTAAAATCATACACCAAACAGATAGCGGAGTAAATAGGGCTGGTTATCAGGCACATTGGACACTACATCCAAAACAATGTAAGCCATTTCCAATTATCAATATAAGTACAATTCCCACAACCACTACAACTTCGATCACACCAAGCACGTCTATTATTAATCCTACAACCACAACAACTTTGACTACAACAAATATACACACTACTTCCATACAAGAACATACAAATACACCAAGTCCCTTGACTGTCTTGCCTAACAACACACCGGAAACTATACAAACACAGAACAATGTACAAACAACCACCAGTTTACATACAACTGCATTTATCTCACGCTCAGACCTCACCACTACATCAAATTTGATTTCTGAAATTACTACACACACTCCAATACCAACGACATTTCAAGCAATTGCAGATATAATGACAAATACATCACAAAGTGCAACGTTTGACACAACCACACCAACACCAGTATTAATTGTTACTTATTCAACTATCATTTCATTCGAGCTTGATTTACAAGTGAGTGATTGGACAAAAGAAGTAAAAGAGCAGACTAAAATACAATTATCTATCATGTTCAATGTCTCCACAGAATTCATATCTGAAATTCAAATTACGGATATACCAGTGCGAAGGCGTTTATTGAGTGTGACTGCTTCTTTCACTGTGATTTCATTGTCCAATATTGCTGCTAATAATATCAAAAATTCTACTACTGCAACCTCACTGGCAATTGCAATAACAAAGGCTACAGGTAACAATGTGACCGTAAGTAATGTAGATATAGTGCAATCGAATAGTCTAGATCCACTGTCATCGCAAAAAACAAATAATTTTAAAATACTAGTTTCAGAAACAACAAATAATGAACACAGTACATCGAACATTGTGTTTGCTGTTCTTATGTTTGCAGGTCTACTAATGGTTATTCTTTTTACGATGTATTGTTATTCGAACAATGAAGAGAAGGTGGCTTATGCATATCAGAGACAATATGTCGAATCAAATCTTGGTTTGATTCGACAATTAAGGAGTGGTCCACAACAGCATTATCACAACATGGGTTATGCTAATTCTGACGATTTATGGATCGATGACAATCAAAGATCTTCCACATACACATAAAATCCATTACAACGTCATCACAATATCTTCTTTTTCAAACACCGGTGATCAGTGTAGTGTAATATTATTCACTTTTAATTCTGTTTATAATTTTTCCATATTTAGATTGCATGATGTGCTTGTAAAGTGTTTGATTTTGTAAATAGGCATGATTTTATATTAAATTTATATTTCTGAAGTCTTGAAAATTATTGTTTGGAATTTTTTTTGGTTGTTGTGAAATAATAAATAATACTTTATCCAAACCGCAAAGCATTTTCATGCATGGTCAATAAGTATATAAGCAACTATCTAACAATATACCAACTTATTAAAATCCAAAAAATTCTGATAATGATCAAATTTTTAACATCAGGAAAACATCTGGCATTTACAATATTGTTTTCATTGTTGTACACTGTTAATGCATGTCCAAAAAATTCTCGCAATTGGGATAATTCAACTGATTTGGATTTGTTATGTATCTGTGATCCTGGATTCACATCTTACGTCGAAAATGTAGGTTGTACTGCATGTCCAGGAGGCTCTTATAAAGAAATTCAAGGCAATTCTGATTGCATACAATGTACAGCAAATTCATTTTCTGTGTCTGGTAGCTCCAATGCTAGCACAGATTGTGCTTGTAACCCTGGTTTTACACATCATTCTACTAAAGGTTGTATTTCTTGTCACTCGGGCTCATTCAAATCACATAGTGGAAAAGAAGCATGTATCTCATGCCTAGCTGGTAAATTTTCGACAACTACTCGCCAAAAATCTCTTATAAATTGTTTTAATTGTCCACCATTTATGTCATCCATCTCTGGAAGTTCGTCGTGTTCTTGCTTGGCTGGTTACACAGGTGATTATGCACAAGAAAACGACGAATGTGATGCTTGTTTAATTGGTACATACAAATCGAGCAATTCAACCACATCATGCATATCATGTGGAATTGGGAAATATTCTACAACATTAGCGTCTACTTCTTGTTACATTTGTCCTCAACATTCTTCCACAACAACAATTGGCTCTGTTTCACCTTTGAATTGTACTTGTACATTGGGATATACCGATTCTGGTGGCGGTATTTGTGAAGCTTGTTCAAAATCAAGTATCCCATACAAGAATAACGCAGGAAAGCACGAGTGCATGTACTATGATCAGACTCCAGAAATGTGTGGCAGGTATGTTCGATTTTTGTTTTTATTTGATTTTGCAAACATCAAAAAAATTTCTAACCAATCTTATATATATATATAAATTTTTTTTTTCATACAGTGTACACAGCGGGCGGAGCTGCATAATTCAATCTTCTGAAAAATAATGTATACTGTGCATAACATATCATTTCATAAAAAGCATGGACCACTTATTTCAAAATATTATAAATCATCATCAATGAAACAAGATTCAAACAAACATTCTAATCAATCAAAATCCAATTTACCAGACTATCACATGCCTAATTGGTTTTCACCGTCTTGTCAAAATAAGCAGTCGTTTATTCCACACACTGCAAAACAAACATCGTCCAATGAACGCATTGCAAGTGATATCAGTCATTATATTAAAGATATTGGTTCTTGAATCATATGATTCTTTGGAATACAAAGGACCTATCATTCAAAAAAAATAATCCAATCAACAACTCATAAAAAACGTTCACCTCGTAGGAGCAAATTTCAATAAAGTTAGTGATACATTTTTTTTGATTGGACATATTGCACACAAATAAAATCATCAAATTTTTTTGAATTCATCTTTTCATAAGATTCTGACCTGCTCCTGATTTTTGTACACGTGCTATGACATTGCTGACAAACAAAAATCACATCCAATTTGTTTATAATTGTCAATGAGACTGATAATTGTTTGAAAATATGCAAATTTGATCTGTCACTACACAGCACTTGAATTCCAATATCATCATACATATTTCCGAATATACACTGCATTGTGAGCCAAAATACAATTTGGATGTTATTATATAATACTTCCAAAAATCTATTTCGGGAACAATTTTTGCATGTAATTTGAACATATGCAGATCATGATTTGGATTAAATATATTATACATACAGAGTGGAATTCATGTAAAGCATGTAAATCACTTGTAATGTTATGAAGCAACATAACTCAACATTCGAATTTCAAACATAAAGAGTCTAGTCATGATTGTTTTGAAAGATTTTCATTGAAAGATTGTTTTGAAAGATTTTTTGAAGTGGACTCATCAGACGGAATTTGAGAAAAATACATGTACACAGGAAAGTTGACAGAGTATTTCAAAGTTTGCATTGATTTTTATACAATCACAAGTACGTCTGGATGGGAAAATTTTTCAATGAAATCAAGGAATAAAAATAACAAACAACACACAATGTAAATTTATAAGTACTTGATTTTGTTATAATTTATCAAGATGAAAATCTTCCAAAAAAGGAAAAAAAAATATTCACATTTAAATCTTGTTTATTTTGTGTTCTTCATTTGTATACTGTTATCAGCGATAATCATTTTGAAATACATAATGATGAATACGACAACTGAATGGTTGCAATCACCCAAAAATTACATTACAAAAACAGGCAATACTGGTCTTTTATGCACATTGGTACGTGATGAACCAGATTATTTGATCTGGAAGTGGGTAAAACATCACGAAAGTGTTGGGTTTGATGTTATAATTTACAACCACATTTCACCAGACTGGAAATATGTCAACAAACAAATTACTAATACACCTGAGTGGGGTCTTGTACGTGAAATGCCAGGACAGTGTTGTGCTGATAATACAGAAAGATGTCAACTATGTCAAAAGTGTGCTTTATACGAACCAGGCGTGAACAATGAAGTGCACGGCTTTAGTGTTTGCCAGTTGGCAGCTTATAGTGACTGTTTATATAATTATGCAAATAAATATATATGGGTTGGAAATTGGGATATAGATGAGTACGTGTTTGTGGAATATAATAGTTCATACAAGAACCTAAGAAGTAAGCCACTATTCGAAAGTATAAAAAATTTTGAGTCTATACAAGTACAATGTTTGAAATTTGGCCCAAGAAGATTAATCAAAAGTTTGTATGCAGGCGACCCAGATTCACATTTGTGGAGAGCACCATATAAACATCTAGGCGAAAACATTTCTTGTGCTACCAAAAATGAAATTTATTGTGAAGCAGTTGGAGCTCATAAAGTTCTTTCACGTGTTAACAAGTTACTTCGGATGAATGTGCATGAACATATCTTGAAAAATGGAGAATTGTCTACAAAATGGAATGTTTTGGAAGAAACAACCAATGTAAGATGTCATCACTACTTTATTCGTTCCAAGGATCATTTGAAAGAAAAGGCACACAAGAATAAAAATGTACATTATAACAGCCAACTGATATCAAATTTACTTGACAATAGTGGATTTTTCAATTCTATTTTTGATACCACATTTCAATCTATGAAATTATCAGATGTTTGTATTTCAATCTTGACGAATGTGAATAGCAATGTCCAAGATTTAGAGAATTTATATTCTAAAATATTACAACTGATTCGAAAACAACACATAATCAAATTTCAAATAGTGATAATAGACAATAGGTCTAGTATGCGCACAAGAAATTGGATATATAGTAAACATCCGAAAAAAGTGGCATTTTTAAGGGGGAATCAATCTACGGGCAATATATTAGATCAAGCTCTGATAATGTGCAAAAATTCGCGGTTCTTGATGAACGTTGTCGACAAAATTGGAAATGATAATTTTACTTCTTTCAAATTTATGCTTGCGAGCATCAAGATTATGGACACGCACAAACATATTGTCAAGACGTTCCTTACCCCGCGTAATCTATTTCAAAATTCGAAACTTGGCAGTGAGTTTTTCAGCACACAACAATCATTTAACCACGTGTCTAGATTAAATAATTCCTTTTCTAAAATGAACTCAAAAAAATGGAAAGTTGTCAATTTTTATTCAGAGGACAAATATGATTTTTTTGTCATGTAATGTATCCCATTGCATTGATTTCAAAAATCTTCATGATTTTTATTTTTAGTTTTATACATAAATGCCTTTTAATTATTATTGATGAAAAATCAAGAATAAATTGCGTTTGGTGTATCCGTTAAATAGCATGTATTTTTACATGACTACAAAATGCTTGTAATAACATTTACTTTTAAAAGCATGTCCAAGAATTGTAGAATTTATCTTGTTTTTGAAATGAGTGTTGACAATTACTTGATGTATTTGACATTTGGTTCAAAAAATCTATTTCGGGAATATATATATTTTTAATTGTTTTGAGGTTTGCACATTGCAAATCGAAAAAACACACTAACTGAGACACGACATCATAAAACATACAAAACACTATATCATGAATGATCTGAGTCCTGCATCCTGTCAAGTTTTTTTTACGGAAGAACTTTTGAATCTCATCACAAAATGGATAATGCAAAAGAATACTGGAAATTTGATTGGCAATATGACCAAGAGTTGTCATTTTTTCAGGACAAAAATTAAAAAAAATATTCATTTGTGGTTATATAAGAGTGACAGAATTTTTTGCATAGATGATGTAATCAAGGACTTACGCCTAAATTATCCAATACAACGATTGACAATAATAAACCCGAGATCAAATTCAGAAACAGACAATGAAAAATTAATTTTTCAAGAAATTGATGAGAAAAATCAAAATTGCCTTAAACAAATAATTTTCCAGACGGATTCCAAAGTATTGTCACACGAAGTGGACATATTGCAAAGTGTGGAAAGTATTGCTTTCAAACATTGCAAAAATTTGGAATGCTTACCATTGAATATTGTAAATATGTCAAATTTGAAAGAAATTGACATATTCGAATGTCCGAAAATTGTTCTTTTACCTGGAAGCATGTGGTTACTAAAAGAAATGGAAATTTTACGGGTACAAAAATGTTCCAGAATGCAAATAAGTACGATAAATATAAATGACCTGAAATCACTAAAAATATTGGAACTGGATGATTGGAATCATATTCATGATCTTGAAATTTTGGATGATGTGATTCACAATTTTGAAAGTTTGAAATTGAGAAATTGCGGTAACTTGAAACGCATTAAAGTTGATCTATCAAAAACATCAATACTAGAAACGTTGGAAATTTCGAGCAATTTGTATCATCCTATTAATGGTGAATATTCTTTCGGATTTGAAAATAATTGTTCAAACTTGTCAACATTGAAATCCCTGGTCTTAAATAATATGGATTCTAGATCATTCAATGTTCTTTCTGATATTTCACAACTACAAGAATTACGTATTGACAGAACAACAATGTCAGAAATTCCGCTAAGTATCTTCATGATGGGCAATTTAACTACATTGCACATAAATTGGGCAGGACTAAAACACGTGGACGAATCAATTTCACTCCTTCAAAATTTGACAAATCTTGACATTTCTGATAACTTTTCAATCGAGACACTGCCTACGTCAATGGCCAGCCTGACAAAACTGACAGATTTGACAATGTCAAATTGTGCCAATATTTTTATTTTTCCAACAGTTCTGGGAGACATTATGAATTTGAGAACACTTGACATTTCTGGTGCCCAGATCAGTTTCTCGCCAGAATTTTTTGCTCTTACACCAATACCACTTCCAATGAGTTTGAATAATTGTTGTGAAGCATTCGGAAAAATGGTAAATTTGACATATTTGGACATTTCTGCTTGTGAGGAGTTTGATGTTCTCCCAATTACTATTCAGAATCTGACGAAGTTAAAGGTTTTGAACATTTCCGCAAATGACCTACTAGAACTTCCAACAGAAATTGAAAAACTTGTCAATTTGGAACAATTATTTTTGCAGAACTGTGTACAATTGCTCAAATTACCAGAGACCATGACATGTCTCACCAATCTCAAAAATTTAGACATAAGCGATTGTACAGATTGTATTTGTGTTTGTTTAGTTTCACAAATAACCAGTCTCACGGAAATTAATTTAGCACATGTGGGAATAGGGTCAATGAATCAATCAGAAAATTGCCTTTTGCCCGTCTCATTAACGTCTCTCGAAAATTTGAAGACGATCTATTTAACATATCCACTTCCATTAGCATATATCAAAGAGTCGTTTGGTGTACTGACTTCATTAACACGAATCGATTTGTGTTGTGGTGAGAATCTCACAGATTCTAGCTTTGACAACAAAAGCGAATTTGAGATTCCAGAATCTTTTTCCAGACTAACGAACCTTGTTATCTTAGATATAGAGTTCCCATCAAATCATCTCATTTTCGACAATGTTTTATCATTCTTCGAAAATTTGGAAGAATTGAATATTTACAAAGTTACTAATGATTTTAAGGTTGATTTGATGGGGAACTTGCCAAACCTTGATACACTCACATTATCACATTCAAATCAAATTACAATTATTTCAGATACCATATTATTGCTTACAAGGTTAGAAAAAATTTTTTTGTATGAGTTGGCAAACGTCGCTGAAATACCACGTGTATCGACTTTGCCATGTTTATTGGAAATTGAAATCAACGGATGTGAAAATTTGAAGGCAATCAAAAACGTTTTTTATGGAGTGAGCATGATTGTTGATGGTCTAGATATTCCCCGCTTCATTGATGAGGGCAACCAAATAACATCTTGAAACCTTTGACGTCATAAGAATTTCAATTCTTTTAAGATTTGTTGATTGAATAAAAATAAATTTGCACACATCGGTTCACAAGTTTTGACATATTGTAGTTTGTCAAATCCGTGGAATTTTAGATTTAAACGATTTCATTGAAAACAAACAAAATACAATATCATCTCCCTCACACCCACATTTAGAAACATGTAGAAAATAGACTGATTTCAATTCACGATTCTCTCTACACATTTGCTTTTATTCTTTTCTTATTTATTAGTCAACATACATATGGAAATTTTTTTATATATACCCATCATGAAGACATTAGTCCAAATTATTGTAATTTATGGGATTATATCAGAGGGACTATTTTCCATAGGTCGTAGCCGTCCAACATGCGGTCTGCTGCTTCATCTGCGTCGTTCATCAGCTTCCTGTTGTGCCGCAACACCACAATCTGTTCGTCGATATCGGAACAGCATTTGGATCTCCGGAGTCTGACGTCGAATATTTGCGACGCCAGATGGACAGTGATGCCTGCTATGTCCCGGTCGCAACTGACGCGCTCGATAAAACGGTCGGGCAGCTCCGCGTAGAGTCTCCTGCGTTCTTCCATGACTGTGTCGTATTCGGCGTAGAGCTCATAAATCCGCTGGCGCGCTGCGCGATACACCTCTTCGTAGTGCACGGAGTCGGATCGGAGCTGTAAATATGGTTCTGACAGCAGTACATTGACATCTTCGTCCTTCGCATATTCTGGCATCTGTGTTGGGTTTTTGGGTTTTGTCATTACTTTATATATAAATGATATTCCAAAACAATAGACGAACATACAAATATTCACATATTGAGAAAATTTACTAATTTTACACTAATTTTTACACATTTTCACACGTGTTTCACACCTTACCCATATTCTTAAATTCTTTGGACAAAGGAATTGATTGTAGACTGATTCTTTTGTATTTCATCATACATACATTGCTACTGATCTCTTGTGTAAAACATGTTGTGTAAAACACGATTTTACATGTGTAAACTGTAAGTCACTTGTAAAGAAACATATCCAGCTTAAAGTAAACAAAGGCAAACGTCGCTGAAATACCACGTGTATCGACTTTGCCATGTTTATTGGAAATTGAAATGGATACATCAGTTTACAGGTGTCAACATTGTACTTCGTCAAATCCGTGGAATTTTATATTTAAACGATTTGATTAAAAACAAATAAAACATACAATCTCATCTCACCTACTCTTCGGGCATTTACCTCCCTCGCATCAAAGGTGGCGGAGTCAACTTTTTCACTTTTATATTTTACACAAAAATGCAGGAAATATGTACCCATCATGAAGACAATGGTCCAAATTCTTATAATTTCTTGGACTATATCACATGGAATATTTTTCATTATGCAGTTGAGCTGGTTCTAGTGATTACATTGCTCAAATTATTATTTGGAAAAAGATATCTACAAGATTCTAGCATTACATTGACAGATGATGAAATCCAGGAAATTTGTGATAATTGGAAGCCAGAACAACTCGTTTCAAAATATGATACTGCAAACCTTGTTCAACGTACAGAACATATAATCACACTAGTAGATGGCATTTTCATCACTGTAGATAATATTCAAGCAATCAATTTCTCGTCATTTGACTTTTTGGGAATGCTATCAGAAAAAAATATTCTAGATGCTTCAAGTGACATTATACAATCACGTGGTGTTGGATCGTGTGGACCTCGTGGTTTCTATGGTACATTTGATGTGCATCTAGAATTAGAGGACAGTCTGGCAAAATATATGAAAAGAGAAGCTGCTGTTGTTTACTCTTATGATGTGGCTACAGCACAGAGTATTATTCCCTCATTTTTGAAACGAGGTGACATTATCATACGTGACCAAGCACTGAATTATGCATTGCAGACTGGCATTGAAATATCCAAAGCTGATGTTGAAATATTTAATCATAATGATGTAGAACACTTAGAAAGCATATTGGAAAAAATTAACACTACACAAGCACAAAAATTCAGGAAAAAAATGAATCGTCGTTTTATTGTAATAGAGGGTATTTACCAGAACACTGGAACATTATGCCCTCTCAATGAAATCTTACAACTTGCCAAACATTATAAATATAGACTAATACTCGATGAATCCATGTCAATTGGTGTACTAGGAGAGAACGGGCGTGGTGCTTGTGAGCATTATGGTATAGAAAGTAACGATATTTCTATCATTTGTGGCTCACTTTCCACATCATTTGCTTCAATTGGCGGCTTTGTTGTTTCCAACAATGAAATAGCATCTCATCAAAGGCTTTCTAGTGCCGGATATTGTTTTTCAGCATCACTACCTCCTTTCAATGCAACAGCTGCGAATTGTGCAATTCAACTTATTTTCTCATGCAACCAGAGAACTCACAAGGTTCAAAATAATGCCATTTATTTACAACATCAACTTCAAGAATGTTTGCTTGCTAAAAACAATCTATTTTTTTTGCTAGCAGATGAAATGTCGCCAATAAAACACTTGCATCTACAACAAACAACTGGTGACAGACAAATGGATGAAAACATTCTCAATATGATATGCGATTTGGTGTTGATTAATTCCAAATTTGCACTTGTTGTTGCTGATTATTCTCCCTTGCAGTTAAATGCTCCTCGTGCTTCCATTAGAATTACAGTTACATCATCACATTCACATGAGCATATATCTGCATTATGTCTTGCAGTATGTCAGGCAGCAGAGCTAGTTGGAACAAGCGAGCATTTTATGAACGAACAACTTTAAATGTTTCAATAAAAATGATGTAAATTCAAGTATTTCTTTGCTTTTTGGATGTCTGTACATTGATATACCTCAATGGTGGAAGTTCTGTGATTTGTTTCAGTATTGGTGCCAATTTGAACTTATCATTTTCAGATAAATAATCAATAGCACGTAAACCTTTCACATCACGATAGTATACTGCAAATTTGTTTGCCTCTAAAATAATATGAAAATTTTTACAATCTGTAGATTTGTCTAAATTTTTTACTGCCACCTGAAGTGCATTGTTTGTATTCTTGTCAATTGAATTGATGCAATTCTTGTTTTTTTCAATTATCATTTTCACTACTTCCACACTGCAACGAGAATATAGAGCAATATGTAACGGAAAATATCCTTTACATTCACATTTGCTAGATATTCCAGATTCTTTCATCAATAACGATATACTTGATGAGCACGCTGCTTTGCAGCTTGCTACAAACAAGCATAATAATCCATGACCTCTATCTAATGCTACATGCAAAGGAAGTAAACCTTCTTTATTTTGAATTTCTGTACTTCCACGACAAACTCTCAACAATTCTTTTATCACATTTATCCGACACATGTTCTTTACCTCTTTCATAATCACCAAGTCACCATGCAACTTACATTTTACTCTCACGTCACCTTCATTCTTCCTTATAATATTCAATACCATTTCTTCTGTACTCCCATATAATATTGTATTACACAGACATGTATTCCCTCTTTTGTCTCTTTTTTTCAAGGCTTCTGGATATTCCTCTATCAATACTTCTACGAATTCTTTTGACAAATTCCACTTTATTGCAAACATTAACAGTGATTCGCCTTCAAAATCAAGTTTTGCAATGCTTCGATCGGCATTAAAAAGCAACATCAATATATTTTCTCCATTCTTATTATATCCATATTTAACTTTATTTTCTACTATATCTGCTATTTCAGAATGTAATGCCAATTCTTGTCCCCACTTGTATTTCGAATTTGTTTCTTTGTAAAAAATGGACTTTGGGGCAGCCACTAGAACTGAAAGTACTGCTGATTCTTCTCGTGAAGAAATAGCCAACCTCAGTGCAATACCCGGTATATTTTGCGCACTCATGTCCAATGTGCGGTGCAAATTGACCTTAAAAAAAACTCCTCGAGTCTAGTTTAATCATAAAAATTGTACGCAAATAGACTAGCTGGTGCTCGCAGCTCAGGCACAATTGCTATTTTATCGAGCACCAATGTTTGCACTATCCCTTGCGATATTTTCTCTTTACCTGTGTCTACTGCCCCAGGAAAATATATTTTCTGTTTTTCTGTATCTTTCATCCTGTTTGTGTCTAGGAGTGGCTCACTACACGACATGTAACTTTCCTGTCACTGAACATATATATACATATTTTGTATGATCCCGTGATGTCAGTCGTGCATTTTATGTCATCTTGTTTAAAGCTGTAATCTGTGTCATTTCAACACAATCGGGTCCTGGTAGATAATGACAACACATATCCAGACAGCAGAGGCTACATACGAAACATGATTGATAAACACATGTAAATCACTTGCCATATTCTGAATTACAATGATATATTTACGATGCCACAACAACTAACCTCACACTATGATTTCCATGATTTTCCTCATGACCTAGAAAAGGACAATGATAATTATTTTGACGAGTTACTGCAATATTTTAGTCTCAATGAGCTACTAGAATACTTTTGTCTTGACAACCACCAACATTTAGATGATTATTCGAGGAATATGAACAAAGGCATATACACTCAAAATTATTTGAGTGATTATAGCACTGGCACTCATGTTCATGAAAATTTGTTTTCAACCTCAACACATTATCATCCATCAAGATTAACAGAAAATGAATTATTGAATAAAATATATAATCCATTTGATTTGATCACGTCTACAATAAGACCAATTGTCATGCCAGAACATTTTAATAAATCTAGCCCGAACACGCATCAATTTGTCCCGACGCCATGTCCGAAACCTCACTGGGTTCAAAAGGGCACACAAGGCACAGAATGGTATAAAAGGTATTTGTCGCCCTTTAATCGTGAGTCACAATCAAATTCCCCACCGCATAAGTCAAAAAAATTTTACACAGACATTCCTCTTCAAGTAAGCCCTTTCCAACTGTTACGAAACTGAACTGCAGAAAAGGGGTATTTTCAACATTTTCCGAAATATGAATGGTATTGACAAGTGTATACAAAAATATATGAAACATTTACATTGCAAGAACAAAGCAACAAAAAATTTCAAGAAATAATAAATATCTTTCAATGTCAGAATTGACGTATGAACAATAGTTTAAAACACATTTGTCTTAAAACACATTTGTCTTAAATTGATTTCATATATAAACAAACTCAAATCATAATTCATGATGACACAACAAGTGAGCCCACAATATTGTGATGACCAGTATTGGCTTTCAAATATGGGTATTTTGCCTTGCAATTGTAACTCAATACAACATTACGGGGAAGAACATCATGATCATACAATTGACGAGCTAGAAAATTATTATGAGCAATTCGTAACCACCATTCCATATTATGGTGTATGTTCTCAACAAACTGAAGACGATGTGGAATGTGACAGAAATACTTTTCACACACATGGCAAGCTACAAGATTACCCGCAACAAGAGGGATCAATGTATAATTTCAATCCCGTGCTATTGAATGATAAGCGTGATCGTGATGAAAATGAGCACTATAAAAACCACTATATCCACCAAGCTTTAATTGACTACCATCTGTTATCACCAGAAAGTTTAATAGAAGAAATGTGGCGTTGCAGACATGAAAATAATGACAAGTCAAAATTTGATCTTCGACAATCAAATTATAATAATACACAAGAACTACAACAGCATCACATGCATGATGATTTTGATGTGCTTGTTTCAACCGAAGGTGAATTGTCTTGGGCAGAAAACTCTAAAAGAGTAACAGTCGATCCAGAATTGCGTAAAAATAGTAAATTGATCCGTGACAAAAATGATCATACAAAGGAACGAACCACAGATCACCAACATCAAATGCAACTGAAACTGCAAGATCGTGAAGCTGATGTATCTCGACGAAATCACATCAATTCTACAAAAGAAAACGAACAAGGAAATATAACAAAAAAAAAAATTGACATCTTAAATGCAAGAGAACTGCAAAAAAGTCTTGATCGTGCAAAAGCATTAGAAATAAAGAATGAAAAAAATAGACTAGCTGTAGCTGCAGAAACAGATAGATTGAACTTGCAAGCAGTGGAAACAGCTCGTGCCAAAGCACAAGCATTAGCAACAAAGCATGAAAAAAATAGACTAGCTACAGAAAAACATAAACATAGATTGAACTTGCAAGCAAAGTCAGAAATGGAAACAGCTCCAAACCCCAAGAAAGTACGATATAAAGACCAAAATGTATTGCCTCAAGGTAAGCAGGCAACACACTATACACCACCAGCTCCAAATCTACTATCACGAGGTAAGCAGGCAACACACTATACACCACCAGCTCCAAATCTACTATCACGAGGTAAGCAGGCAACACACTATACAC
>ENA-ORXF01001015-ORXF01001015.1-marine-metagenome-genome-assembly--contig:-NODE-1015-length-18884-cov-5.601797_pt1 | contig 18884 bp, 20 predicted proteins | sample MGYA00237864_ERZ511476 | MGnify/ENA primary metagenome ERZ511476 (study PRJEB26306, sample SAMN06343908) | marine metagenome | isolation source: coastal waters | place: Atlantic Ocean: West Antarctic... | reverse complement strand
TAAATTTTGTTATTATTGCCCGAAAATTTAACATCAACATTCAAATTTTCTTTTATAAAAACTGAGTAAAGTTCTGGAATATCAACATCTACATAAATTAAAGAAACATCTTCAAAGTTTATTATAATAGAACTTTCTGAAACATTAATATCATTTGAAAAATCTCTTTTAGTAACTATTCCATCAAAAGATGCTATCAAATCTCTATTTTTAAGCTTAGCTATTAATTCCCCCTTTTTGAATCTTGTATTGAAATTTATAGGTTTGATTATTTCATATTTTTCAATCTTGTATGATTTAGTTCTAAATGGGGTTGCTGTCCCATAAGTTGAGACTTTTTGTGAAAATTTTTTTGCTACAACTTCTGTTATAATTATTCCAGGAGGAGGTCTTTTACTAAATTTCTTCTTAAAATGATTCCCTATCATTGTTCTTCCAACAACTACGATTGTTATAATTAAGAAGAATATTATTAGGACAGAAGTTATTTTTGTTGATCTTTTCATAATTTATTTTTTGCCGTATTCACTCCATGAGCCATCATATATTTTAGGCATATATCTATTATTAATTAGCGAATAAGCAAGGGACAAAACGGATGCTGTTACTCCTGAACCACAAGAAAATACAGTATTTTCATCTAGATTACATTTAATTGTGTTAAATTTTTCAGTTAATTTTTCTTTGTCTAAAAAAGAATGATTTTCATTTATAAGTTCTGAAAATGGCAAACAAAAAGAATTTTTTATAGAGCCACTTCTTAAACCTTTTCTTGGTTCTTGGACCTCACCCTTAAATCTCTCTCTACTTCTAGCGTCAATAACATTAAATTTATTTGTAGAAATATTTTCATCTATTTCTTTTTTATTTTTCACTAATTCTTTGTTTTCTATAGATTTATAATTAGAGTTTTGTTTGGTACTCAACGTATTTGAGATTGGCCTATCTTCATTATTCCATTTTTTTAAACCACCATCTAATACATGAATAAGATTTGGATTATGACCAAAGTAAATAAAATTATACCAACACCTGCAGGAGCTAATTATATCTGAATTATCATAAACAACTATTTCATCACTATTATTTATTCCCATTTCAGATACAATTTTATTCCAAGAGTTTTTATCAACTAACATGTGAGGTAAGTCAGTTTTTTTTTTTGAATTTTTATCTAAATCAAAAAAAATTGCATTTGGTATATGTTCTTTATGGTATTCCTCATAACCATTTCTATTTGTATTTGGCATATGCCAAGAAGCATCAATTACCTTAACATTAGATAAATTTTTTTCTAACCAGTTTGTATCTATTAAAGACATGCTATCTTTTTTCTAAGTATCTTTGATGATATTCTTCAGCTGGACAATAATTGTTTACTAAAGTAATTTTAGTTACAACTTTTTTAGATAATTTGATATTCATATCTGTAATCATTTTTTCAGCAATCAACTTTTGTTTTTCATTCAGGTAAAAAATTTCACTTCTATACTGTGTTCCAAAATCTGGACCTTGAGAATTTAAGGTTGTTGGATCGTGCATTACAAAGAAATATTCTAAGATTTTTTGATAACTTATAATTTTTGGATTAAAATCTAATTTCACAACCTCAGCATGATTTGTTGTTCCTGTACAGACTTCTTGGTAGCTTGTTTCCTTATTGTTGCCTCCGCAATAGCCTACCTCAGTTTTAATCACACCATCAATTTTACTAAATTTGATTTCTGGCCCCCAAAAACACCCAAGTCCTAAAATTGCTATTTCCATTGATTATAGTTTAATTTGATTTACAAATTATTTCCATGTTAAGTAAAAATCAACAGGGCTTTTTGTACATGTTTTTGTCTGTGTGCACGTTTTCTATCATGGATTTACTTGTAAAATGGTCTGGAGACTATCCAACAGGACAAGTTATGTTTTTTAGAGGTCTATTTGGTATCTTACCAACATATTTTTTAATTCCAAAAGATAGATTAAAAACTTTCTATAAAACTAAAAGACTCAAAGAACATTTTTTTAGATGTCTAATGGGACTAATGGCTTTAATAGCAATAATTATTGCACTAAGAGAACTACCTTTGGCAATTGTAGTGAGTCTTTCTTACGCGGCACCTTTGTTTATTACAATACTGTCAATATTTTTATTAAGTGAGAAGGTGGGAGTGTTTAGATGGCTAGCTGTTTTAATAGGATTTGTAGGAGTTATTGTAATTTCAGAACCTGGTTTTACAGAAATGAATTATTTGTATTTACTTCCATTAGTTTTTTGCACTGGAATGGCTTTTGTAACAATCACAATTAGAAAATTATCCACAACAGAACCTATTTGGCTTATTTCAATTTTTTTTAGTATTGTCATTCTTATTGCAAGTCTAACAACAATTCCATTTGGATGGATTATGCCAACACCCAAAGATTTTGCACTATTAGCTTTGATAGGAATTACGGGTGGGTCAGCAAATTTGTTTTTAACCCAATCTTATAAACTTTCTGAAGTATCTTTGGTAGCACCTTTAAAGTACTTGTCTTTAATATTTGCTATAATTTTTGGATACTTGATTTGGAATGAAATACCGACATTAAAAACATTAATAGGAGCATCTCTTGTGGTACTTGCTTCTCTTATAATCTTTAGAAGAGAAATTTATCATAAAGAAAAAATACCATCTACAACTAGACATGAGTAAATCACCTAAATATTGGAATACAGCAAAAAAATATTTATCTAAAAAAGATAAAATAATGTCTTCTTTAATTAAAAAATACAAATCTCCTTCTGAAGCAGTTTTAACAACAAGAAAAGATATTTTTTTTTCATTATGTAAAAGTATTATTGGTCAACAAATTAGTGTTGCTGCTGCTAATTCAGTATTTTTAAGATTTAAAAAAAAATGTAAAAATAAAATAAATGTAAATGTTGTTGACACTTTATCTTTTGCTCAATTAAAGTCATGTGGACTTAGCAAAATGAAAGTAAAAGGTATTCAAAATTTAGCAAAACAAATTTTAGATAAAACTTTCAATCCACGATTAATCTCAAAAATGTCAGATGAAGATGCTATTTTGTATCTTTCAGAATTAAGACAAATAGGAAGATGGTCTGCTGAAATGATTTTATTATTCACTTATAATCGCTCAAATATTTGGCCTATTCAGGATATTGGATTATTAAGAGCCATATCTAAGAATTATAAAAAAAAATATTTACCACCTGATAGTTATGTGCAATTATTAAATAAAAGGTTTTCTCCTTACTGTTCAGTTGCAACTTGGTATTTGTGGAGAAGTATAGATCCCGAGCCTATTCAGTACTAAATCCCTCAATTACCTGCATATGTCTAACAGTTGTATTTTTTGCCAGATCCCATCCAGCTAAATATTCTTTGGAATTATGGCATTCAATAGCTTTTTTATAACTTGGAAATTCCCACACAACTGTTCTTGAAAAATCATCTCCTTCAAATGTTTCATGTTTTCCGCCCCTAACAAGTGGAACTCCACCAAAGCTTTTAATAATTGGTGTTACAACTTCTGCGTATCTTTTTAAATTGTCCTGATTTTCAACCTTTGTATACAAACTGATCCAATAGCCTTTCATAATTTCTCCCTTTTAAAATATTTTGGTTATGATATTAAAATTTATGGCAGATAAATTAATTATCACTTTTGAGGAGTATAACAAAATTGTTGAGAAATTAGCAATTGAGATTCATAAAAAATATAAACCTACAGTTTTAGTAGGAATAATGAGAGGTGCTGCTCCAATTTTAGATATTCTTTCAAGAATTTTAAAACTTCCAATAGCTTACATTGTTATTCAAAGTTACTCAGGAGAGGGTATGGAAGATAAACAGGGACAGTTGATGTTTGCTAGGGAAATTAGCTCTTTAGCTGAGAGCAAAGATTACAATAAAGTACTTTTGGTTGATGATCTTTCAGATACAGGTTTAACGTTAAATAAAAGCATAGAATGGTTAAAAAATTATGGTCCAACCAAAGATTATATTAAAGAAGTTAAAACTGCCTGCTTGTGGAAAAAGAAATCATCAACATTTGAACCAGACTTTTGTCCAGTAAGATTGGATACAGATCCATGGATTGTTCAGCCAACAGAACATTATGAAGAAATCTCTATGGAAGAAATAATTAAGAGAAACAAATAGGGCCAGAATAAATTCTGACCCTATTAATAATATTAAAAATTTTTAAATACTTTAATATAAGTATAAACTTACAGCACTTAAAATTGAAACAATCCAAATAGCTGGTGAAACACCTTTTGCTTTTCCTGTAAAAATCTTAATTAATGCATACGCTACAAATGCAACTGCTATTCCATGGCTTATACTGTAAGTATACGCCATAGTAACTGCAGCCAAAGCTGCAGGCCCTGATTCTGTAATATCATCCCACTCTATATCTTTAAGATTTTGCAAGAAAAGAATAGAAACAAAAATTAATACTGCAGCATCAATTTGTTTTGGTATACTAAGGAAAAGTGGAGAAAAGAATAACATTGATAAAAATAATATTCCAATCACAATAGAAGTCATTCCTGTACGCCCACCTTCTTTAACTCCAGACCCAGACTCAACATATGAAGTGACTGTTGTTGTGCCAAGAAGTGCACCAGCAACAGTTCCTGCACTATCTGCAAGAAGAGCTTTATCAATATCTTTAACTCGGCCTTTGCTATCAACTTTTCCAGCTACATTAGCAACTGATGTAAGTGTTCCGGCAGTGTCAAAAAAATCAACAAAAAACAAAGTGAATACAATAGACAGCATTGCTCCTGAAAAAATAGCAGAGAGATCAAAATCAAGTAAATGAGTCATTGGTGGAATGTTCATACTTATTATACCGTTTTCAAAACCTCCAAAATTTGAATAATTTGCATCTAATATTTCATTTGGAATAAATATCCAAGCAATTACAGTCCAAGCTGTTAATGCAATTATGATTGCACCTCTAACTTTTAATTTATCTAAAACAAACATTGTTATAAGAGCGGCTAAAGCGACCATGATTAAAGGATCTTTATGAAAGCCTTGGGTCAGTTTAATTACTGTATCATTTTCAGATGGAACGGTTAGCCCCATTAAAGTAAAACCAATAAGGGCTAAAAAAAGTCCGATACCAGCTCCAATACCAAGCTTTAAACTTTTGGGAATTGCATTTATTATCCACGCTCTTATAGGTGTTAAAGAAATAGCAAGAAATATTATTCCTGCAACTAAAACTGCACCAAGTGCTTCTTGAGGTGTGTGTCCCAAAGCGCCACATACGTAGTAAGCGACATAAGCATTTAAACCCATCCCACAACTTAAGCCAATGGGCCAAGTCTTACCGTAAAATCCCATTATAAAACAGGCAATTGCTGTAGCAAAAACTGTTGCAGTAAAAATTGAACCACCATCAAATCCTCCTGCCTTCATGATCATCGGCTGCAATGCCAAGATATAAGCCATAGTTAAAAAAGTCGTAACACCAGCTCTTACTTCTGTATTAAAATCAGTCTTGTGTTTTTTATAGTCAAAATATTTTTCTAACATTGATCCTCCTAAGATTTATTTAATTATTATTAGATTTTTTTTAAAAATACCCATTAAAACTAGTGTTTATTCACAAATTTCAACTCCAGGGTTTATATTTAGGCCACATTTGTGTTGATATCATCTAATTATGCAAAAATTAAAATTTATTTTAATCTCGTTTTTTGTGATGGTCTTAATCACAGGCTGTCAAACTATCAAACAAAAAACAGATGAAATTGTTGAAAAGGAAAATGAAAAATTAAGCAAATATATTAGTAAACCTGCAAGCGTTTTACAGATGGATTTAGGTAAGCCAGATGAAGATTTTAAAAACGCAAAAGGAAATTTTGAATTTATTTATAATACTAAAAAATATGGAATTCCATGTGAAAGAAGATTCGAAATTAACTCTAACAATATTGTTATTGGGTTTGTCTCAAATGGTTGTTTCTAAAAAAATATTAAATTTTTTTAGATATTTTTAAAGCAAAGGCATAATCAATTGCAATCTCTTCTATAGCACCATCTCTACCAGATTTTCCACCATGACCTGCATCCATTTCTGTTTTTAGAAGCAGTAAATTATTGTCGGTTTTATATACTCTTAATTTTGCAGTAAATTTTGCTGGTTCATCAAATAAAACTCTATTGTCACTTAAGCTAGTTGTAATTAACATATGTGGATAATCCATTTTTTTAATATTATTATAGGGGGCATATGAAAATATATAATCAAAATGTTCTTTATTATCTTGGGCATTTCCAAACTCATCAAATTCTCCAACCGTTAAAGGTAAAGAGTGATCAAGATTTGTTGTTAAAGAATCTACAAAAGGCACTGCCATAATAATTCCTAAAAATAATTCTGGCGCTTGATTTACAACAGCTCCCATCAATAAACCTCCAGCAGATCCACCCATACCAATTATTTTACCTTTTGATGAATACTTATTATCAATTAAATATTTTGCAGCATAAATATAGTCTTCAAAGGTATTTTTTTTGTTTGTGAGTTTTCCCTCTTTCCACCACTTCATACCTTTTTCCATACCACCTCTAATGTGGGCAGTTGCCCAAATAACATCTCTATCTATTAAACATAATCTTGTTGAGGAAAAGCCAGGACTCATAGAGCTTCCGTAAGATCCATAACCATAAAGTAATAAATTTGCCGAACCATCGATTTTGGTTTTTTTATGTCTGGTAATTGTTAATGGAACTAGTCTTCCATCATGTGATTTGTATTCTATTCTTTCAACAATATAATCTTCAGGATTGTGGCCTGATGGTATTTCTTGTTCTTTAACCAGCTTTTTAGATTTATTAGATAAATTATAAGAATAAACTCTAGACGGAGTTTTAGGTGATGAATATCCAAGATAAACAGTATCAGTGTCTCTATCTCTTTGTGTTAAAGAAATACCTGGAACATAAATTTTCTCATCAGAAAAAATAAGCTCTTCCTCTATTCCTGTAGAAATATTTTTGATAAATAATTTATCTAATGCATTAGAGGTCTCTGAGCGTATGATCCAATTTTTTAAAAATGTACATCCTCCAATTAAAACTTCTTCTCTAGGAGGTATAAAGGCTACCCATTTTTGATTTTCTAAACTATCAGAAATATCAATTTTAAAATCCTCAGCATTTTTGTTTGTATGGTTATAAAATTTTTTATCCCAAGAACTTACGGAATATAATGTTCCCTTTTCACGCTTAATTATTAATTTGGGCGTTGGCTTGTCCTCATTCTCATTAAAATAGTATTGTTCAGAGGTATTGTGATCAGAGGTATTTATAAAATAATATTTTTCATCTGAACTTAGACCAATGCTTACTGTAAAAGCTTCACTTTTTTCTTCAAAAATTAATTCATCTTCATCTTTAAAGTTTCCAATTTGGTGTCTATAAATTTTTCTTGCTCTGTGATTTTCATCAAGCTTAGAATAAAAAATATATTTATCATCTAAACTAAAAGTAATACTTCCCGAGGTTTCAGAAATTTCTTTAGAGATGATTTTGTTAGTTTGAATATCTCTTATAAAAATTTTGTAATATTCGGATCCTTTTGTATCCAAAGAATAACCAAGGTATTTGTCATTATTGCTAATCTCTAAATCACCAACACCAAAGTATTCTACTCCAAGATTCTCTTTTTCTTTGTCTCCATTCCAAATTTCTTCAATTACATTAGAATTAATTTTTTTACGAAGTTTTATTGAATAATTTCCAGCTTCAGTTGTTTTGGTCCAATATTCGTAGGTGTGATCTCTATATGGAAGAGATTCGTCATCTAATTTTATTCTACCCTTAATCTCATCAAATAATTTTTTTTGTAGATTTTTTGTATCCTCTAAGTGATGCTCAGCATAAAAATTTTCTTCATCTAAATATTTTTTAACTTCTGGATCTAGTTTTGTTTTATCTCTTAAAACTTCCAGGATATTTTTTTGGTGGATCCAGCTATAATTATCCTCCCATGCAACATTATGACAAGATTTTAATTCTGGCTTTTTTTTTAAATATGGTATTTTCATTAATTAAGAAAATATATGAATATAATAATTTATACAGCATTAATTTTGATTTCATTATATTTTTTACTGAGACTTTTTGCCAGTATTGCCTCAAAAAAAATATCTAAAAGTTTAAGAATATTAATGTTTTTTGGCTTGATTATTTTTGCAATTTTATTAGCCGTAGGTGGAAAATTTTTATTAACTTTACCATTAACTATTGCAAGTTTAGCCTTATTAAAATTAAAAGGTCTTTCATTATTTCAATTATTTTCATTATTTAGACTAATACGAACTGTAAGAAATTCAGGTAGATTTTCATTTAATAGTAAAAATATTTCAAATACGAGTTCTATGTCAACTTCAGAAGCTTATAAAATACTTAACCTTAGTCCCTCTAAAAGCCCAACCAAAAAAGAGGTTAATAAAGCTTATGTAAGAATACAAAAAAAAATACATCCCGATATATCACCGGAAACCTCTAGACTTTCAACTATTGTGAATGAGGCCAAAGAAATTGTCTTAAAAGATCTAGACTAAGCTATTTAATCTTTACTAAATTTTTTTTTTATATTAATTTTAATTATGATTAAGATTAAAGGTATATATGCAGCTTCAATGTCGGTGCTAAATGAAAATTTGACATTAAATATTAGCAAAACAATCGAGCATGCTGAGATGGTCATTGACCGAGGTTGTCACGGAGCAGCAATATTTGGGAGCACTGGACAAGCCCAGCTTATACCTGTTTCAGAAAAAATTAATTTATTTAATCAACTAGCTGAAAGTAAATATAGAGAAAAATATATAATTGGAACTGGCTTAAATTCATTAGGAGAAACTATCAACTTAATGAGAGTAGCTAGATCTTTAAATTTTAAAAAATTTTTAATTATGCCTCCAGCATATTATAAATATGGAGATGATGAGGTAATTAAATTTTATAGTAAAATAGTAGAAGCAATTCCAGAAAGTGAAATTATCCTTTATAATTTTGAAAAATTATGTGGCTACAAATTTAGTTTAGAGTGTGTCCAAGAATTAGTCAGAAGATTTCCAGAACAGATTATTGGAGTAAAGGATAGTTCGTACAATCTTTTTGAAAATTTAAAACTAGATAATTTTTCAGTATTGCCTGGCTCTGAGTCGAAATTGTTTAAAGGTCTTGAGTTAGGATGTTCAGGGATTATTACCGCGACTTGTAATGCAACCTCTGAATTAGCAAGAAAAGTTTACGATGATTTTCAAGCTGGAATTGAACAAACTGTTAATCAAAAATTGTGTGATGTTAGAAATACATTTGAAAAATATAATTTAATATCAGGTCTTCACACTTATTATGCCAAACATGGTGTAGATTACAAAAATGTTTTACCACCTTTAAGTATTCTAAACTCTAAAGATGAAAAAGATTTAGTTGAAACTTTAGATGAATTAAATTTTTCATTAAAACCTTTACTTTCAGCGTAAAATGCAACTAGCAAGATTCTTAAATAATGTTTTTAAGAAAGATGGTTTTATTTTAATTGATGCAGACTCTAAAAATTATATCATAGGAACACCAAAAAGTGAAAATCCAATTAAACTTAAAATTTTAGATAAAAAACTTCATTACAAATTATTATTTCATCCCGACCTTTACTTTGGTGAAGCTTATACAGATGGAAATATAATAATTGAAAATGGAAGTCTTACTGATTTTTTAGATATTGCTCTGATGAATTTTGGCAGAAGTGAACTTAATTTTTTTAGTTATTTTATTAATAGATTAAGAGGCTCTTATAGATATTTAACAAATTTTAACTTTATTAAAAAATCAAAGATGAACGTATCTCATCATTATGATATTTCAGATGATCTATATGATTTATTTTTAGATCCAAAAAAACAATATTCTTGTGCATACTTTAGGGATGAAAATGATTCCTTGGAAAAAGCTCAAAATAATAAGATTCAACATATAATTAAAAAACTTAACATTAAACCAAATCAGAAAGTTTTAGATATTGGTTGTGGATGGGGATCAATGGCAATCGATATTGCTAAAAGTTCTAATTGTGATGTTACTGGAATAACATTGTCAGAAAATCAATTTAATTATTGTAAAAAAAAAGCAAAAGAACTTAATTTAGAAAATCAACTAACCTTTAAATTGGTAGATTATAGAGAGCTTGATGAAAAATTTGATAGAATAGTAAGTGTTGGAATGTTTGAGCATGTGGGAAGAAAGTTTTATAAAAAATTTTTTAAACAATTAGAAAAATTACTTAAAGATGATGGGGTTTCTTTAATACATGCCATTGGATCGGTAAATCCGCCTAGAGACCCACATCCTTGGATTACAAAGTATATTTTTCCAGGAGGATACACCCCAAGTTTAAGTGAGGTAACTACACCTATTGAAAAAGCTGGATTAATTGTTGCTGATATTGAGGTTTTAAGGTTACATTACTCCCATACCCTTAGACATTGGAAAGAGAATTGTATTAATAATAAAGAAAAAATTATTGAAATGTTTGATGAAAAATTTTTTAGAATGTGGGAATTTTATTTGGCAGGATGCGAAATGGCATTCAAATGGGGAGATCAGGTTGTATACCAATTTCAATTAACAAAAAATTATACATCGACCCCAGTTACAAGAGACTATATTTATCAATAAATTATTGATAGAAAAGAGTATCTTGATCATGAAAAAAACTAAAAAAAAATCAAAAAAAATAATTAAAAATAAAACTGTTAAAAAGTTAAAACCTACTCAAAAAAAAGTAAAGAAAGTTAAACCAAAATTAAAACCTACTCAAAAAAAAGTAAAGAAAGTTAAACCAAAATTAAAAAAAAAAAATAAAGCTTTTAAATCAAGAGAGCCCCAAAAAAAAAACCTTATTCTTAAGATAATTAATTTTCAAAATTCTTTAAAACCTGAAATCAATTTCAAAATAAATTTTAGTTTTGAAAAATACATACAGGCATTTTTTGATAAAATTGCCAATACAATTGATCAATATAAATCAGTTAAAAAAGATGAGGCAAGAAGGTTAAAATTAGAGAGACAAGAACAGGAAAGACTAGAAAAAATTGAGCTTGAAAATGAAAAACAAAGAGAAGAAGAGTTAAAGACAAAGCTAAAAGAGCAGGCTTTAAAAGAGGAAATTAAGATAGAAAAACAAAGAGCAAGGGATATAAAATTATTTTTAAGAAAAGAACAGGCTTTATTAAGAATTGAACAGGCTGAAAAGCAAAAACAATTCTTAAAACAATTAAGATTAGAAAAACAAATTGAAAAATTTAGAGTTAGAGAAGTTAAGGAATTAGAAAAACTTGAAAAAATATCACTTAAAGAAAAAAGAGATGATTATGCAGGGCTTCAACAAAGAATAGAGAAATTAAAAGAAAAATATCGAATTATTAGAGACCAAAAAATAAGAGAAAGGGTTGAGGCTTTAGGAGTAAAAATTCAAGGTGACGAAGATAGAGAAACGTTATTACAAAAAGAAAAAGAATACACTGCTGCAAGACAGAAAATAGAATTTGCACTTGAAAGTTTTTATAGAAGTGCAAGTAGCTTGGTTTTTCAATTAAATAAACGCCACATTACAAGACACATGTCTATTTTCAGATGCATTGACAGAAGGTTTGAAACTGGAGAGATATTTATAAAATGGGATGAGTCACCTGATGATGAGTGGCTATTGTTAATTTATATAAAAAATAATTCACCAGACGAAGGGATAGTTATTGAAGACAAAACTAATAGTGAAAAAAATATTTCTCATGAGTTCAAAAATAATGAAATTTTTAAAGCTTCAGATACAATGGTAGACTCACTTACCCAGTTAATCGCAAGAAAAAGAGCAAAAAATAACAATTAAACTATCTTATTTAATTAAGTAGTATCCAGAATGTTTTTTGGGACAACCTTTATGATAATTTTATATTTTATCTTGAGATATATATTAGCATGGATTAGATATTTTAATAATTTAGATCCCAGACTAAGTGACTCAACCTGGAAGTGGAGTTATGACTATCAAGTTGTTGGTGAAAGAGATATTTCAGATTTAGATGACAAAGCTTTTGTAAGGTTAAGAAGAAAAAGAAATAAAATTGTTACACTAATGTATTCTGTAGTAATGGTTATGTTTATTGCTTCAATGTCCTTATTAAGTAAATTTTTGTTATTTTTCTTAGATTAATTTCTGAGTTGTTTTTTATTTTTTAGATATAAAAAAAAAGCAATAACTTCATATCCAAATTTAAATAAAGTAAAGATTATGGGAAGTTTAAAAAAGTTATATAAAAATTTATATTTAGGTATTTTTTTCCAAATATAAAGAAAAGCTTCTGCACCCTCAAATACTTTTCCATTTTCTGTCACATGCAGTCTTCTCAAAAGAGTTTTATCATCTTTTGATGTTTCATCTTCAGCAGTTATATTGTTGGTGATATCTACCCAGTCAATTTCTTCAATATTTTGCTTTTTATAAAGATTAATTTCAGCTCTACAGATACTGCAAGATTCGTTATAATAAACTTTCATAAATTATTTTCTGTAAAATTATTAAAAATCATTTAGTTTGTACATGTGCTAATTACAACAATTGCAAAAAACTATACAATTATTATCTTAAAAATATGACTGATTTCTTTACAAAAACTGATATAAGTAGAAAAGACGCAGAAAATATTGTTTCTGATACTTTAAACAAGTGTGATGATGGTGAGCTTTATTTAGAGAATTCAAAAAGTGAGTCAATTTTATTGGATGATAGCAAAATTAAAAGTTCAAACTATAGTTCTGACCTAGGTTATGGTTTAAGAGCTGTTACAGGGGAGGTTGTTGCTTATTCTCATTCAAATGAAATATCAAAGAGTTCACTTAAACAATCAGCTGACAACTTGCAATCAACTTTAAAATCAAAAAAAGGAACTTATAATAATAAAATTTCAAAGACAAATGAAAAGTTTTATAATGATATTAACCCAATTGAAGAAAAGTCACTTAATTCTAAACTAGAACTTTTAAAAGAGGTTAACAATTACACCAGAGCAAAAAGTGGGATTGTTCAACAAGTCACAGCAAGTTTTACTGGGGAACATAAGTCAGTTGAAATTATAAGATCAGGAGGAGAGGTTTTAACAGATGTAAGACCTCTAACCCGCTTCAATGTTTCAGTGATGCTTGAAAAAAATGGAAAAAAAGAAACAGGTGTATACGGAATTGGTGGAAGACAATCGTATGACGAGTATCTTAAAGAAGATAATTGGAAAAAAGTATGTGATGAAGCGTTTAGAATCGCATCTGTAAATTTAGATAGTAAGCCAGCTCCTGCTGGAGAAATGAAAGTAGTATTAGGACCAGGTTGGCCTGCAATACTTATTCATGAAGCAATTGGTCATGGCTTAGAAGGAGATTTTAATAGAAAAAAAACATCAGCATTTCATGATTTGATGGGTCAAAGAGTTGCAAGTGAAGGAGTTACAATTGTTGATGATGGTACTTTGCATAATAAAAGAGGAAGTTTAACAATTGATGACGAAGGAACTCCTACAGAAAAAACAGTTTTAATAGAAAATGGTATATTAAAAAATTTTATGCAGGACCGTTTGAATGCAAGACTAATGAACACTAGATCAACAGGAAGTGGTAGAAGAGAAAGTTATAAACATGTTGTGCTTCCAAGAATGAGAAACACAATGATGTTAAATGGAAAGTATTCTCAGGAAGAAATGATTAAATCAGTTGATAAAGGAATATTTGCTGTAAGTTTTGGGGGTGGTCAGGTTGATATTACTTCAGGAAAATTTGTTTTTAACTGTACAGAGGCTTATGAAATTATTAATGGTAAAATAGGCTCACCCATAAAAGGTGCGACATTAATTGGTGATGGTCCATCAATTTTAAAAGAAGTTTCATTAGTTGGAAATAATATGATGCTTGACCCAGGTATTGGAACCTGTGGAAAAGCAGGACAGGGCGTACCAGTTGGTGTGGCTCAGCCCTCAATTTTGATTGATAAAATGACTGTAGGTGGAACTCAATTATAAATCATATGGTTAAAGATCAAGATTATTTAAAAAAAACAGCATCTTTTTGTGTAGACCTAGGAAAGAAACTAGGTGCAACAGATGTCACGGCAGTAGTAATGAATTCAATTTCTGAAACAGTAAATTTTAGAAATAAAAAATTAGATGAGTCTGATAGATCAGATAGCTTAGCGGTTTCCCTAGAAACTTATATTGGTAAAAAAAAATCTAGCATAACTTCATCAAACCTTAATGAGGATAATATTAAAACTTTAATAGAACGATGTATTGAAACAACAAAAATCACACCTGAAGATGAATTTAATTCTCTGCCAGACAAAGATTTGTTGGCAACAAAAATTATTGATTTAAATTTATATGACGATGACCACATAAGCAATGAAGAGAAAATCGAATATTTAAAAGAAGTTGAGGAAGCAGCATTTGAAAAGAAAGAAATTATCAATACAGAAACTAGTTTTTCAGAATCTAAATCAAATTTTATATTAGCAAGTAGTGATGGTTTTTTAAACGGACATAAGTCTTCATCATTTTCAGCATCTTGTGTAACTGTTGCAAAAAACGCCAATAATAAAATGGAAAGAGATTATGAATTTACAAGTACTTGTCACTTACATGACATGCTTAAACCAGATCAAATTGGGGTAATAGCTGCAAAAAAAACAATACAAAAATTAAATCCCCGAAAAATAGAAAGTGAAAAAATTAGTGTTATTTTTGATAGAAGAATTTCAAAAGGAATCCTAAGTGTTTTTGCAAGTGCAATATCTGCTTCTTCTATAGCAAGAGGTACTTCATTTTTAAAAGATAAGATCAATGAAGATGTATTTTCATCTTCAATAAATATTTTTGACAAGCCTAATATAATTAAAGGATTAGGCTCAAGATATTTCGATAGCGAAGGTGTAAAAATGGAAGAATTAAAATTAGTAGAACAAGGAGTATTAAAACAATATTTAGTGGATACCTATAATGGAAAGAAGTTAAATCTAAAATCAAATGGAAGAAGTGGTGGAACTACTAATTTATATTTTGAAAAAGGATCTATTTCATACAAAGACCTCTTAAAATTAAATACAAGAACTTTATATATTACAGAAACAATTGGTCATGGAAGCAACTTAGTTACTGGAGATTATTCAGTTGGTGCTACAGGATTTATGGTAGAAAATGGCATCTTTAAGCACCCTGTGAGTGAAATTACAATAGCAGGAAACTTTAAAGATATATTTAAGAATATAACTCTAGCAGATGATCTTGAGTTTAAGTACTCAACCAATGCTCCAACTATGTTAATTGAAGGCATGGTTGTGGCTGGAAAATGAGTAGTTTTTGCATTATTGGTTCAGGTATTTCTGGAGCAACAATTGCAAACCTCTTAAGTAAAAAACATTCAGTTGATTTATTTGATAAAGCAAGAGGCCCCGGCGGCAGATCATCATTTAAAAGATTGGACAAAGCTAAAGGATTTGATCACGGAACCCAATATATTTCACCTAAAAGTCCTGCATTTAAAAAATTTATTAAAGGATTAATTAAAAAAAAAGTTTTGAAAAAATGGGGTGGCAAACATTTATTTTTACATAAAGTTAAAAAAGAGAAAAAAAACCTCACAAAGATAATTGGCAGTGGAGGCAATAATGATATTAGCAAATATTTATTAAAAAATATTAATTGCCATTTTCAAAATGAATTAAAGAAAATTGAAAACAAAAAAAAAAAATGGATTCTAAGTTTTGCTAATGGTCAAAAAAAAACTTATGAAAAAGTAATTCTAACCTGCCCATTTCCACAATTATCTAAATTAACAAAAAAATTTATTCAGAGTCCATTTATGAAAAAAAAAATAAAAATGGATGCCAATATTACAGTGATGATTGCTATTAAAAAAACAAACAAAAATATTAGTAGCTATTTTTTTAATGATAAAGTTTTGGGCTGGGCTGCTAAAGAAAATAGTAAAAAAAGATTTAAAAGTAATCAAGATTTATGGACTCTTCAAAGTACATATGATTGGGCAAATAAAAAAATTAATAAGAATCGAGAAAATTTAGAATCGAATTCTAAAATTCTTATTGATCATTTTTTTAAGCTTGCAAAAATTAAAAAAACTAAAATTTTATTTTCTCTTAATCATGGCTGGAAATTTTCTTCAAATTCAAAACCATTAAATATTAAAAGTTATTGGAATTCTTCTTTGGGTCTTGGAGTTTGTGCGGATTGGTTTGTTGGACCTAGATTAGAATCGGGATGGATAAGTGCTAATGATCTTTATAAAAAAATAAAACAATAAACCTATTCAAAATTTTTAACTCTATATTCCCAATTTCCCATTCTTGAATAAGTAACTTTTAATATTAGGGCATTTTTTTTATCAAACCAAATATCAAAATCTAATCTTTTGTCTTTTGGTATAGACATATTTTTTGATGTTAATTTAAAGTGTTCCACCTCATAAGTTTTGCCATAAAGTTCAATTTTTTCTTTACCAATAAATGTTACCATCTGCTCTTTAACACTGCCAGATATTGGGCTTATTTGGCTATTTGCTTGTAGTATTTTGTGGCTCCACCAATTTCCAATTACATTATTTAAAGACGCTTTACCTATGTAAGATGAACCCCTGATATCATACTCATTTTTTTGTTCATTTAATTTAAGTTCTACATATTTATCTTTATTATTTTGAAGAGTTTTTGAATTAAATGAAACTAATTTATCTTTAATGTATTTTTCTTCACCATATCCTTCAATTTCAAAAATAGTTGCACCAAACAGTTTAACTTTAAATTTTAATTGATTAGTGACAGTTGTTTTGTTTGCATCTTTTTTAAAAAAATAATAATTATAACCAATTACTTCTCCATCTCTTAAAATTTCCATTTCGATTTTATTAAATTTATTATAGTGAGCCATATGCGCACTAGTATTAAAAGAAAAAGTTAAGAAAAATATAAAGAATAAAAATTTTTTCATTAAACAGTTACTTTAATAGACTTTAAGTTTAAAAGAAGTAATTTATTAAAAAATGTTTTTAAAAATTAAGAATATACCAAAAGTATCATGGAGTTCAGATAAACCATTAAATTTAAAACCTAAATTTTCAACTTCTTTTTTCCTGTGTCTTGGATTAATTATTTTTGGCTTAGGTGAGGGGTTATTAATTGTTTCTGCATCTGGTGCTTCACCTTGGAGTGTATTAGCTCAGGGTTTATTTTTAAATATAGGTTTTTCAGTTGGTATAATAACAATCTTTATAAGCATAGCAGTTTTACTTTTATGGTATCCATTAAAACAAAAGCCGGGAATAGGTACAATTTTAAATGCCTTGATCATCGGACTAATGATTGATGCCTGTATAAGATATGTTCCAACTCCAGAAAATTATTTCAATCAAATTTTATTGGGGGTTGTTGCAGTAGTTACAGTAGGACTGGGAGGAGGAATTTATTTAGTTGCAAACTTAGGGCCAGGACCTAGAGACGGCTTGATGATAGGCCTGCAAAAAAAAACAAATTTACCAATTGCAACTGTCAGAGCTTTTCTTGAAATTAGTGTAATGAGTATTGGTTGGTATTTAGGTGGTACAGTAGGTATAGGAACTTTATTATTTGCTTTTGGAATTGGACCTTGTGTGGCTTTAAGTTTTTTTTTAGTGGGAAAAACTTTTAATTAAAGTGGTGTCCCAGATTTCTCATTTTTTTTTCTATCATTAGGATTGAGAATTGCTTTTCTTAATCTAAGTGATTTAGGAGTGATTTCTAGAGCCTCATCTGTGTTAAGCATACTAAGCTGTTCAGCAATTGACATTTGTCTTACTGGGGTAAGTACTACGTTTTCATCTGTACCTTGCGTTCTCATATTTGTTAACTGTTTACCTTTCATAACATTAATTATCATGTCTCCAGCTTTTGGAGCCAATCCAACAATCATACCTTCGTAGACAGGGTCATTATGAGTAACAAACATTTCACCTCTAGCTTGTAGATTAAATATTGCAAATGCAACTGCTTTACCGTTAGACATTGAAATTAAAGCACCATTTTTTCTTCCATCCATTTCACCTTCAAATTTTCCAAAACCATGAAACAATCTATTAATAACACCAGTTCCCTTTGTTAATGTTAAAAACCTACTTGTGTATCCCATTAATCCTCTTGTTGGCGCATGAAAGATTAATCTTTTTTTATCTTTTCCTGTATCTTTCAGTTCAAGCAATTTACCTTTTCTTCTATTCATAGAATCAATTATCTTTGATGAAAACTCTTCATCTAAATCAACCGTAATCTCTTCGATTGGTTCTAACTTATGTCCATTTTCATCTTGTTGGTATAAAACTTTTGGAGGGCTTACTGTCATTTCAAAACCTTCACGTCTCATTTGTGTGAGTAATATTTCAAGCATTAATTCACCTCGACCACTAATCACAAAAGAATCTACATTTGAATTTTGAGAAAAACTAATTCCAACATTATTTTGAGCTTCCATAACCAATCTATCTCTGATTTGAGTACTTGTTAGTTTTTTTCCTTCTGTTCCTGCTAACGGAGAGCTATTAACGCTTATTGTAATAGACATAGTTGGTGGATCTATTGGTGTTGCGGGAATAGGATCATTTACTTCAGGATCACATATAGTATCTGCCACATTAGCTTTTTCTAAACCAGCAATTATAACAATATCTCCTGCTTCACCGATTTCGATAGGTACTTTTTTTGTTCCTTCATATCTAAAAATTTTTGTTAATCTACCTTCGTCAACTTTTTCACCTTTAAGATTTATTGCT
>ENA-ORXF01001013-ORXF01001013.1-marine-metagenome-genome-assembly--contig:-NODE-1013-length-18932-cov-8.347070_pt1 | contig 18932 bp, 30 predicted proteins | sample MGYA00237864_ERZ511476 | MGnify/ENA primary metagenome ERZ511476 (study PRJEB26306, sample SAMN06343908) | marine metagenome | isolation source: coastal waters | place: Atlantic Ocean: West Antarctic... | reverse complement strand
GACTGATCCCACTTTCGTAACCTCTAAGTACCTTTTAAACCCAAGTAAAACGACGAGTTATGTCACTCTCTTTATTATTGTTATACCAATGTTAGCACAGATCCAGGAATGTGTACAGTTTGTAGACTGTTTTATAACCCCATATATTCCCAGGGATTAGTGACTTATTTGTATGGGCCCTGGAAAACTCTAATTTAAAATTGCCAAATATTTTCAACTCTACAAACATGCTTGGTGATGTGTTTTTCTGCACCATTTAATTTAATATATGACTGAAAAATTCTACAATATTTTTCATTTTTATAATAAGTGCTCACCACTCTTACCTTGCCAGAGGATAGCCTTTCACCATTATGCCAGGAAACTATCTCACCATTAGATGTGTTATTTAATGCAACCTGTATAGAATTTGTGTGTAAGTCTATTTCTTTATTATTTAAGTTAAATTTAAGATAATTACTTATATCTATTGTTAATAGTAATATTGAAGCACTGGGTGACCCATAAATACTATTAATTGGTGACCCATAAATACTATTAATTGGGGACCCATAAGTTTCATAATCTAGTATTTTCTTATCTGTTTTTGTATGATTTGTATTCGTGCATCCAATTAACATTAAACTAAGCACAAAAAGTAATAATTTTTTTGAAATCATTTATATTTTAATTCAGGTATTTTTCTGCACCAGGCCAATCCCAATAGTTAAAACCCCAATACCCCCAATCCATTTTACATCCAGTCAAAGTTTTAGACCTTGCTTTTTTACCTATATATAAAAGAACCTGAAAGTCACGACATGTGCTTGAATTATTGTAATAAGTAAATATTGGCTTAACCTTACCCCCAGCATCTCTTGACTCACTATACCAACTTACAACTTCAAAATTTTTCATATGTTTTAAAGCCATGTAAACAGCAGCCTTATGTTGTTTGGTCTCTTTACTGTTAAAGAAGGGTGGGGAAAAAAATCTAAAATCTAAAAATTGTCTTAAGTTCCAACTTGAACCATAACCAGCAGTTATATATTGAGCATCTGGAATAAAGAAATCTGGTGTTGGGAGTTTTCTTTCTTTTTTAATTTTATTTATATTAACTTTTTGAGGATGAACCCCAACACAGTTAATTAATAATAAACTACTCAATACCAGAATAATTTGGAATAATTTCATATCCTCCATCTAGTTTATGACAAGCAAGAGATCTATATTCTACGGGTGTATAGCCCTCCATACCTGTCCAAGTATAATATTTACAGTCATCTGCTATACCTGCATCTTGTAAAAAGTCTTTAACACCATCATCACACTCAACTATCTCTACATTTTTTTCACTTATGGTGTTTCCATTTTCATCAACAGTTCTAATCAAGGTAGTTTTGATGTCACAATATTGATCTTCCTGATTTACAGAATGAGCTTCATCGTTGTAAGCGAACCAAACAATAAAACCTAAAATTAAGATTATTATATTTTTAGTCAAGGTTACTTAGAACCTCCTTAACTTTTGATTTTAATTTATTAGGTTTTTTGTTAGCAAGGGCTAGTTTTTTTTCAGTTTTAATATCGCTTATAATAACCTCAACATCTTCTTTCGAAACCTTAACTTTCACATAAGCTCGATAAGATTTGTGATGAGTGAAGAATATTTCAACTTGTTCAACAATATAATTTTTTACTATAGTATCACCTACAATATTAACGATAGTATCTTCAGCCTGGCCTGTTATATTGTTATCTTCATCAATACCAACTTCCTCTTTATTGATAGTAGTTTGATTGTTCATTTTACCGTTAATACGATCAGCTAGCTTAGCTTTTGCTAGCAGAGTTGATTTCTTAACAGCTAGTTCAAGGTCTGGTGAAACACTAGATGCTGTCTCATACATCCAGTTTTTGTCCTCGCGCTTATACTTTATGTACCATTTAGGTGTTTTAGTTAATTCACCATTTTTAGTAATATCCTTTTTAACTGTATAAGTTGAGCATTGATTTAAAAGTAAACTAGTTAATAAGAACATTGAAATATAAAAAAGTTTTTTAATCATTAATTAACCTCCAAGTTTGGTAAGTCTGAAAAAAAACCTGTTAATTTATTTTCAGTTATTTGCTTATCTTTATTGCTAAGTTTTTTTGCTTCAGACCAGTTTTTGATCTTATAATTTTCATTTATTTGATCATTATTTTTAAAGCACGAAGTAATAGTGTTAAATTTTTGACTTAATCTATCTATTATATTTTCGTAAGCAAAAAATGACTGAACAACTATAAAGAATATTAAAAAACTTATTATTGTATTTGTCTTTTTTTTGGGTATTTCCGTCTTTTGTTTGTTGTTTTTCATATTTTTATAATTGCACGAATTTCTATTACGTCAACCGAGGGAGCAGTGAAATGTTTACAAATGAATTTCACCTATGTAAGATAAAATCATGTCAGGTTATTCTAGAAAATTAATTTCATTAGAAGGTGCACTTAAAGAGGTTATTAAAGATTTAAAAAGTGAAGCCTTAAAAGATGTGACTGGTAAAACTGAATCTCATTTTAGAAAATGTAGTGATGAAAATGATACACAAGATATTCATCATATCGACTCCATTAAAATAGATATAGAATGCTTAAAAAGAGGCCTGGGTAGTCCCATGCTTACTGCTCATGAAGATATGTTGGAAGCAACAAACCCTGAATATAAAAATTTAGATAATGCATCAAATACACTGATAAATATTGGAGCAAAGATAGGTAGATTAATGGAAACCACTCAAAAAGCAATTAACCCAGAAGGTGAGAGTGGTAATAGAATATCAGAGACTGAAAAAAAACATATTAGTAAAGCCTTAAATGATGTTGAGGACAAAATCTTAGAATTAAAATTAATTATTGAAAGAGCTAATAAGCTTAGTGAAAAGTAACACCTAACATTTCACCCCTATCCCAGTTGACGTAATAGAAAAGTATGAGATTGTTAGATCATGCTAATAAATCACAATCATCAAAAAAAGGAAGTAATATTGAATACAAATGAAACTATAATGAAGACCAAGACTGAAAAAGTTGTTAAGATTAACCCTATGAAAGAAAAAACTGAGATGTTTAATTTTTCACCAAGTGAATTTGCATTTGGTTTTGAATCTTGCAAAAGATGTTATTATGATAAAAAAGTAAATAAGATCATACTTAAAGTTCCTTTCCCTGCAATCTTTTCTAAATTTGATAGTTTACAAAAAAACTTCTATCACGGTAAGTCAAGTAAGACACTTAGTGATACACTTGAAGAAGGTGAAATTGTAGGTGATTTTAATAAAATGTTAAGATCTGAAGTCTTATACGATCTTAAAGACAGACCCTTTACTATGAGTGGTAAAATTGATGCTTATATCAAACATAAAGACTCATTCACTATAGTAGACTTTAAAACAACAAAGATTGGTGAGAATAAAATTGATGCTTATGCAAAACAGCTCCAGAGTTATGCATTAATGATGGAAAAACCTAAAGAGGGTAGTTTAAAATTAACTCCAATAAAACGATTAGGTATTTTTTGTTTTGAACCAAGTGATATTTCAAAAGCAGAAGGAAAAAATTGCAACATTCATATGGACACTCAATGGTTTGAGATACCAAGGGATGATAAAAATCTTCTAGCCTACATAACTAAAGTTCAGGATGTTATATACTCTAAAGAAACACCCGAATCTGGTGAGACATGTGGAATATGTAATTTCAGAAAGGTGATGAAGTAATGAAAAGTAATGTACTTTCTCAATCTGAAACACGGGTAACAGAAGTTATTAGTTTTATTTTAGAGCAATATAGAAATGAAAAAGTTATTCATGATATTGAAGTAGCCTCTGAATTAATCTTGGTTGCAAGAATTCTTCATCAAAGACTTAAGATTTCTAATGGCAGCCAAATTAAAGAAGATAAATCTGTTCAAATTGCAAAAAGTGAGATTCTTAAAGAAATTAAAGATGATGAATATTATGGATTAATCAAGAATTTCATAAAAGATTATCGACAATTTAGAGATAAAACCTTAAGTTAAATTTTATATTAACTAAGCATCTATGTGGAAATTTATAAAGTACAGTTTTAATAAAGCCTTTGAAAAAAATTTATTAAATTTAATAATATTTTTTATAGCACTTAGTTTTATTGGTGTTCTTATCATATCCACTGTTATTTTTGTATTCCAAAAAATAGGGCTTTTGTCTGAAAGTAACTTTTTTGTAGAAACCTTATGGCAAGGATTTAATTTATTTTTTGACCAAAATGCAATTTTTGGCCTTGATGGTAGTAAAAATAATTTTTTCGATTTTTTATTAAAATTTAATATTACCATATTTGGTATTTTAATATTTTCTTCAATTATTGGAATTGTCACAAATTACATATCTGGAAGAATTGAATCGTTAAGATCAGGTAAAACTAAAATTGAAGAAGAAAATCATATTATTTTTTTTAATTTTTCTAGAAGATTAATTCCATTATTAACTGAGCTATGTAACGCTTATGTAAAAGAAAAGCAGTCTTTTGTAATTGTCAGTACAGAAGAGCCATTAATGGTGATGGAAAAAATAAACAATGTTATCAAGATCCCAAAAAATATAACGATAGTTGCTAGAAAAGGTTATGCCTGGCAAAAAAGTCTGCAAGATAGAATTAATTTAGAAAAAGCAAAACAACTTATAATTTTAAAACCTGATGTTGGGGAGACTTATAAAACAGAGTTAGATTGTGATGTTGAGGTTGGAAAAAGTTTAGCCTCATTACTTGCAAGTAAACATTGGGACATAAATCCATGTAAAGTTTTAGCTGAGTTTCATGATGAAAAGAGGGGTTTTTTATACCTATATTATTCAAGAGATATCATTGTAAATAAAATGAAAGAGCAGGGCAATACTTGGCAAGATCCTGATATTATAAGTTCTTCAAATTTAAAAAACACTCTATTAGCTCAATGCACAAACACACCCGATCTATCAGAAATTTATGACAACTTATTTGGTTATGAAGGATCAGAAGTTTACTTTGTTGATCCAAAGAATGAAAAATATTCTGAAATTCTTAAAAAAAATCAAGGCAAAACGATTAAAGATTTAAATGCATTATGTGACAACATTATAGTCATTGGATTTTTTCAAGATGATCAAAGGCACAACTTGGCTTGGAATAAATTATTTGTTAATAGCCCAATAGATTTTCCATTATCCGACAACTTTGGAATTATCTGCGTTGCTAGAGATGAAGATCAAATAATTGATGAGCTAAACAATATAGAAAACCAAAACAAAGAAGTTGCAGATATTTCACCTAATTTTAAAGAGGATAACAAAGATACTAAAATATCTATGTTTGATTACAGCAAAGAAGGTAACAATCTTTATCTAACTAAGCTGATTAATTCAATTATAGACAGTAATTATTATAATAATCTTAAAAGTCTCAAAGTTTATAGAGATAAATTTGATGGGAGTTTAACTGATAAGAAGTTTCTACCAGCTGCACCTGATTACAAGATTAATAAAGATGAGGTTAACCACCCTATATTAGGAATTATATTTCATATTTTAAAAACTGAAGAAAAAAATAGATGTGGTTTTCAAATATATTCAATCAATAAACAATCATCTTTGAGTGAAAAATTAAGCTCTGGTGATGTTATTTTAAATGTAGCATCAAAAGTAGAAGCGGAAACCCTTAAGGGAAAATCTGAACTTGAGCTATCTTATAAGTCGGTACCAGCCGGTGTTCAGAAAAGATTTAAAGAAAAATTAATAAAATTAATTGATGAAAATAATGAAATTATTCTAATTGTTAAAAAGTCCAATTCTAAAGACATAGAATTTATTGAAATCAAAAAAGATCAAATTTCAAAAGATCAACAACAAGTTCATCAATCATTTAAAGAAATACAATCTCAACGCCAAGAAATGATTAATAATCTTACTAACAATATAACTTTTGAAGAGAAAAACTTGGATGATGTAACAAACGAAATGAGCATAGGTACGGTAATGGAGCATGAAAAAGATAATTGCTATATCTTCTTTAATGAAACCAACCAACAAATTCAAAAATTTAGAGAAAATCCTACAGAAGACCATGTAATGATTAATAACTTTATTGGATTTTCAAACTTAAGATTAAGTGATGGTAAAATGGCAGATCATTCAATGATTACAGAGATTAATGGTTATAGAAGTAAAAGAATATTAGAAGATTATAAAGAAAAATACTTTAGTCCTTATATAGGTAACGATGTAATTGAGATGAACTCAATTGTTAGTAAATATTTAGCTGCAGGTACTTTCGATATCAAAAATACAAAGCTAATTGATTTACTCTTTAGTAGAACGCACACTATTAAAGCCCACACATTAGTTGATAAACAGTTAACAGCTACTTTTTGTGAATTAGAAAAATACTTTCAAAACAAAAATGAAACCTTAATTGGAATAATTGACTATGAATTTGATAAGGATCAAAGACGTAAAATTAAAAACATATCGATTAACCCTAAACAAACTGAAAATGTTAAATTAGATCAAGGAGATCGATTAATAACCATTGCAAACTTTAATGATTTAGAGATGGTTAATCAAAGTAGATATTTACACATATTATAATAAACTAATGACTAAGTATGACCTTAAAAATAAGCTAAGATTACAATTAAGTGATGATATGAGGGAATTTGCTATTTTAAATAATCTAACTGAACAAGATGTAATAAAGATTAGAGATAATAATTTAATACCTCAACCCCATCTTGGTTTTTTAACAACATTATTAAAAGATAAGAATTTTGAATTCTACAAAGAGGAAAAATGACTGACAAAAAAAGTGTATTTATCGAAAAATTAAGTAAAGATGTTGAGAATCGATCTGACATTCCAGGCGAAATTGATGAAATTATTCTAGATTTAATTGGGGATAAAGAAGTGTCTAGAAAAGAAATCATAGAAATTTATGAACAAGAAAAATCTAATAAAAATTCAAAATTAAATGAAGAAACAATCGAATGCTTGAATGAGTGGGCTCACGGAACTTTTTGGAATGATAAATGGACCAATGACTTTGAGGACTTTGCTTAAATATAATTCAAAAAAGGAAATATGACTGACGAGAATAAAATAAAAAACTATCCAATCATAATTGAAAAATGGGTGAGGACATTTATCGATACAATAGATATAGAAGACTACCTAAATGGAGATTTAAAAGATGGCAATGATAGTGGTACTGCACCTTTTGGTGTTAAAATAATATTTGATGGTTACGGTACTGATAAAGATGAAAATGACGAAAAAAATAATTTAAGTTTTGCAATTTTTATACACAAAGACTCATTAACAAAAGAATTTAAAGAACACGAAACAAACCCACTTGCTTTGATTCATCGCCCAAAAGAAGAATGTTATATCAACTGCTGGTATTCTGTTACTGACGAAGAAATAGAAAATATGACAATGGTAGAAGATGAATCAGATAGTTGCACAGAATTAGATAGAAATTTTATTATAGATTTAATTTGCAAAATTGATCAACGAGATAAAAAATGATAGATAAAAAAAAAGCATTAAAGATTGTTGACTTTGAGGCTTTTAAATTCAAAGAGTTGCCCGAAAATTTTAAAAAAGATAAAGATGTAGCTCTCAAAGCAGTAAAGAATATGGGTGTTATGTTAGAGTTTGCTCATGATAGTCTAAAAAAAGATAAAAAAATTGTTTTAGCAGCAGTTAAGCAAGATGGAATGGCATTACAATTTGCTGCAATATCCTTAAAAAAAAATAAAGAAATAGTTTTGAAAGCTGTAAAAAATTTTGGTTCAGCAATTCAGTTTGCTGACAAAAGTATTAAAACAAATAAATCAATTGCATTACAGGCCATAAAAACAACACCACTTGCAATTCAATTTTGTGATGAAACAATAAAAAATGACAAATCAATTTTTTTAAAAATCTTTAAAAATGATAATACAATTAATGGAGTAGGTATAGGTGAAATTATAGAACTTATTGGTAATAAATTAAAAAAAGATAAATTATTTTTTAGTAAAGCCATAAAATTTTATGCATTTGCTTTAAAAAATGCAGATGAAAGTATTAAAAAAGATAAAAAGATTGTTTTGGAAGCCGTAAAACAAAAGGGATTAGTTCTAAAATATGCAAATGAAAGTTTAAAGAAAGATAGAGAAGTTGTATATCAAGCTGTAAAACAAAATGGATGGGCTTTGCGTGATGCTGACGAAAGTTTAAGAAATGATAAAGAAATTGTGAAAGCAGCAGTTAAACAAGATTGTTGGGTTTTACAATTTGCAAGTGAGAATTTGAAAAAAGATAAATCCATTGTACTACCAGCTATTAAACAACAAATTAAAAAAAGTAAACTTTTACAAGAAATGGAAAGTATTCGTAATAGTATTCATCAAAGTTTAAAAGACGATCCAGATATAATCAAAGCTATTGATAATATAAAGTAATGAACTTTTTAGGATAACTTACACCAGACTTGCACACAGGGAGATAAAAAAATATAATTTAAGTATGGCAAAATATACGATAACAAAAAGAAAATACTTTAAAACAGAAAACAGTTACTCAATTGATGTTGATACTACTGATCAGAAGCAATGGGAAGAACTTCTCCTTTCAGCGGAAAGTTTAATGGATGAAAAAGATTTTAAAAAATTACCCAAACAAGCTCCCAATGATTTGAAACAATGGGAGGATGTGGTTGCTTTTATGGATACCGCAGATTTATATTGCAAAAATAACACTTGGAGTGATGAACAAATGTTTGCAGATGAGGATGAGATAGTGTCAGAAGAGATTAAGAGACGTAGAAGAAGCATATGGATTAAAAAATGACAGACAGAATTAAAACCATACATGACAAGATTAAGTTTGCTGACACAAAAACGAATAAAGTGATGATTGTGTGTGAGAGACAACTTAAATACACACCATCGAAGACAGTGGTGGAGATACAAAAAAACGGTGCAGACTCGATTGGCACTTACGAAGTAACGGAATGGTATCATTCACAACCACAGTCAGAAATGATTGAAGAAGGCGACGACGAAGAGTATGTGAGCGGCATAGAAGAATGGAAAGCCGCAGTCAGTGAGAAATTCAATGTCATTGAGATGTATAATGAAGATGCGGAGTGTGAAGCAGAACTTGATGATGGCGAATTCACAACAGTTAAAATCAACGAGGTGCTCTGATGACAGACGAGAAAAAATACACATTATTAATATCATATCCAAAACGTGAACCAAAAAATTATTTTTTTTACAGCAACGAGAAATTTTGGGTGAGGTATTTGCCGTTAGCAAGATGGGAAAGAGGTTGCTTTGCGACAGATGACATAAGTGACGTTGAAATTTTATTAGATAGTTTTAAAGAAGCAGAGTTTGTTTTGCCAATTAAAAACAGAGGCACGTTACAAACCATCGACAAAACTGCAAGATACAACAGGTTTGTTTTTGCTGAATATGATGAGAGAGTTTGGGTGCAGAAAAAGGGCACTCATATTGCACAAGCATACGAAGATGTTGATGAACTTTTTTGGGTTAATGATTTGAATAACATCAAAAATTGCAAAGACAAAGAAGTAAAAGATTTACTGGAAAAGATAGAAGAAAAAATAAATAATAATGAAGGTGGTAATGAAGAAAATTTTCACAATATGTTGGACGAAATAACAAACAGTGAATGGAATAGTTACATTGAATGCACTGATGAAAAACTTGAAGATTACATCTGTGTACAAAACACCAACGTCACCACTCGTTTATTTAAAGTTGAGGTAAACGAGAATTTGTGGCAAGATGAAGAAAAGCAAATAGAAGACATAAAAGGCTCAATTAGTTTTGAAGAAGAAATAAAAAAATTAGACGAAGAGGAAATAACAAAGAAAAAATGACTGACGAGAAGAAAATTAGAAATCTTTGGTATAAGGAAATTTTTTTAGACAAGAAGACAAAAAAAATATCCATCGTATGTGAACGAAGACACGAATGTCGTCCAGCAAAATCAATTGACGATTTTAAAAACGAAGGGGGCGATTTAATACACGATTATGAATCTGTCGAATGGAATTTAAAAGAAGATGAAAATGATATGCCAACTGAAGAAGTAGGAGTTGGTAGCACTGACAATTGGATTGGGGCAGTTTGTGACAAATATAATTTAATAGCACCAGAACAAGCCAAAGAAAAAGTAAGAGTAGAATGGGAAGACGGCACTTTTACTGAACAGAACTATGATGAAATATTTATTGATGAAGATGACGGAAAAGAATTAGGAGCATTTGGTGCTTCAGATTTAGACAAAAAAGAATGACAGATACTAAAACAGAAAAACTTTTACCCTATTTCGTCTATACATTGTTTGATCCAAAAGATTTTAGGCCTTTTTATGTTGGTATGGGTCAAAATACAAGAGAACTTGATCATAAAGCTGGAGAAAAAGATCCAAAAGAAAAAAAAATAAAAGAAATTAAGCTAAGAGGACAAAAAGTATTAAGAGTTCTTATTGGAAGATATAAAACAGAGGAAGAGGCATTAAGTGTCGAGGCAACTTTAATTAATTGGGTCTATGGATATAATAATCTTACGAACCAAAATAGAGCTGAGGGTAATATTTATATAAGACCAAATTCTGAATTGATAAATAAACAATTTACTCATTTAGATAGAGTTGACAGACCTTATAAAAAAAATATTCATGATCGTAAATACACTATTAAAAATCTATCCCAAATTGATGATAATAGAATTTTGGCTAAACTAGCTGTGGTTAAAGAAATAATCATTAATAAATTTCCTAATTTAATTGTAAGCAAAGAACAGATACTCACTTCTCAAGATCCTTGTATCTTAATTACAGGGTTTTCAAAATTTATTCAAATACAAATAAGAATGACTGTTGCTTCTGGAAAATATTTTACTTTTAATTATTTACCAATTAACTTGAAATATAAAAATGACTTTATAGATATTATAAAAAATAAATTTCCGTTACAAAAAATTCCTAAAGGAAACAAATTTGAAAGATATTTTCCATACAGTTTTAAGGGTGAAAAAGTCAAAGTTCATTTTAAGGAAAATTATAAGTGTATAAAAGTTTTAGATTACATGCTAAGAAAAATTTATTAAAAGATTGTAATTTTATTTAATTAAGTGAAATTGTTCAATTAACATTTCACCCTCACCTCAGTTGACGGATTAGACTTTTGCCTTATGATTAGTTTATGAAAACATTTAAACCTAATGAAGAAAATAATACCAGTAACTTTGTTTCAATTAATGAAGTAATTAACTACGAACCACCAAAATACATTCCTAACTGGGATGGTAGCTTTAATAAGATTAAAAGTGGTAAAAGCTCATACTTTAGACCTAATAAAGAGTTTTCTACTTTTAATATAAATATAAATAATAATAACTCATTAAGATTAGATGAAAAATCTGAAGGTATTTATATTATCTTAAGCGATAAGTTTAATTTCTTTTATGTGGGTAAAACACTTGCCAATATAAAGCAAAGATTACACTCACATATACAAAAGCTTACCTCAACAAATAACAATAGGTATACAACACCTCTTAAATGGCAAAAGTTAGCATTTAACAGATATAATGCTTTAAAAGAGGATAGTGTAAAGTTAGATGATCTTAAGATTAAATTTTATCATTCATCTGAATATTCATCGTGCAGTATTGATGAGTTAGAAAATAATATATATCTAAAATATAAAGCTTTATTACCAAAATATATATCTTTGAACGATCCAAAAGCACTTGAAAGTAATAATTAATTTTAATAAGCTTTTTAAAGTTTATAAATAAAGATTTATGAGCTCAAAATTTTTTAAAAACATATATTTAAATAAAATTTGTAAATGAAAGCCAAAAAATCAAATAAAATTGTAGATTTTTTTAAATATCTAGATGTTAGGGATTCTGGTCACAAAAATGATTGGGAAATTTCTGATTTAGGTACTGCAGCTTTATATATTTTATTATTTAAGTTGATGGGTGATAAAAGATCATATCAAGATCTTTGGAAATTAGATCATCCACCAGGAGGTGAAATATCAAGTGCTGCTGAAAGTGGTAATTATTCTTCTGTAATAGAAGTCTGTGATGACCATAATTGTCAGCTTGAAGAAAATGGAACTACTTTAATTGTTAATGACGATATAATAGATAAATTAGAATCTCTCATACCCCAATTAGTTAGTGAGATGGACGATAACTTTCATAACTTAAATCTAAATGTCATTCTTCCAGAATGACAGACAGAGAAGAAGAATTTGTAAGTTATTTAGAAACATCCAACGATTACTTATTGGATGAAAAAATTGAAGAAATTACAAATTGGATTAATCTCTTTAATTTGATTAAATTAGTAAAATAAAAATGCCAAATTGGTGCTATAACAAAACTGTTGTCGAAGGTCCTAAGGACGAAATTGAAAGCTTGGTTAAAGATCAATTCGACTTTGATAAAATTTACCCAATGCCAGAAAGTGAAGAAAAAAATTGGTATAGCTGGTCATTAGATAACTGGGGAGTTAAATGGAATAGACGAAGTGTCGAAATTGCAGATTTTAAATCTAAGGAAGAAAATATTTACACTGTAACTTTTAAATATGACACTGCTTGGGGACCAGCATTAAAAGTTCTAGAACATCTAAAAAATCAAAAAAATTTAAGTATTAAATCATATTACTGTGAAGAAGGTCCTTCATTTGTAGGTCTCTGGATAAATGGGCAAGATTATCATTATGAGTTAGCCGGATTTGAAGAAAATAAAACATACTTTGAAGAAGATCCGATTGGAATAGAACTAGAAAAGGAATTTAGTATATTAGACAGAGAATATGAGGAACAAGAAATTGAAGAAGATACATTGGAAAATGCATCTGAAGCTGAAAAAGATAACAAATATAAAGTTATACGTCACATTTTAAATGGTGGTGAATATAGGGTTATAAGTTTTGCTTCTGATCGACTTAAAAAAGATAAAGATTTAATTCAAATATCAGTTTTTAACACTCCTAATACATTTAAGTTTACAGATCCAATTGTTCAGCAAGATGAAAATCTTTTAGGTTATGTTATCGACCGTGTAGGGAGTTGTTTACAATATGCGCCAGAAAAATTAAAAAATGATTCTGATTTCGTCTTAAGAGCATTACAGCAAAAATTTAAAAGAAATTATAGAGATAATGATACGTTTAAATATGCAAGTGATAATTTAAAAAATAATAAAAAACTTGCTTTGGAAGCCATTAAATATTCTGAAGGTAGGGCAATAGAATATATTAGCGAAAATTTAAAAAATGATCCTGACATTGCTCTTCAAGCAGCAAATTCTAAATATGGTTTTTATTCTTTGCCTGATAAAATTAAGAAAGATAGAAATTTAGTTTTAATTGCTGCAAAAAATTCAAATATTAGTTTAACAGAAGAATTTAAAGATGATGAAGAAATAATTTTTCAAAATCCAAAATTAGCATATCAAGCATCTGATAGAATTAAATCAGATAAAAACTTTTTACTCAAATTGATCAAAATTAATAAAGAAACTAACTTCACGTCAGGAATGGTTGGACTTTTGGAACAATTTTCAGAAAACTTAAAAAACGACAGAGAAGTTGCAAAAATAGCAATTGAATCATCTCTCCCTTATGCTTTTGACGATATAAGTGACAAATTAAAAGATGATTATGACATTTTAAAGTTAGCTTTAAGTAAAGGTGCAGGAATTAATTTTTTTTCAAAAAGTTCTCATAAAGACGACGTTGAATTAGGATTATTAGCTTTAAAAAATTCAACTAATAAAAATTATGAACTTTTTTCTGATAATTTAAAAAGTAATAAAAAAATTGCATTACTCGCAGTTGAAACTAAAGCTAATAATATAATGTTTTTACCTCAACAATTGAGAAATGATTCAGAGATATTTATAAAAACCTTAAAGAAATTAAGAGAATACGATGTTGACAAAGTAGGTCAATTTATTGGCGAACAACTTAGGGATAATAAAGAGTTTTTCATAAAAATGATTTCCTCACAGAGTGCTTTTTACAAATACATATCAGAAAATCTAAAAAAGGATAAAGAATTAGCATTATTGTATGTTCATAAAAAAGGTGATTTTAATTTTCTGAATGAAGATTTAAAAAAAAATCTTGATATTGCATTGACTGCAATTAAAAGTTTAAAGGCTCAAGGTGAAGCTTTCGGATCTATAAGTTTACAAGAATTGTTTGATTCATTTTCATCAGAAATAAAAGAAAATTCACATATTCTTGAAGTTTTTAATAAATCTAGAAAAGATGAAAAACAAGATGAAGAAAAAACTAAAGTTAACAATAATTTTTCTGAAAATGAGATTGCTAAAATAAATGATGAACAAAGTGCGATTGAACATGTCAAAAAAGACTCCTCAATATTCTTAGAACTAAATCCCAAGCTTCAAGAAAATATTAACGTTATTATTGCTGCAATAAATGGCAAATCACCACAATCCGATACCAGAATAATGCTAAAATTTTTTAAATCAGTTTACATGTCTAGATTTAACATTTATCATTTTATCGATCCTAAATTCAAAAAGAATAAAGAAATTGCTAAAGCCGCAGTTAAAGTAGGTTTATTTCCATACATAGAATTAGAATTAAGAAATGATCATGAAATTGTTGATTTAGCAATTGAAGAAAATCCTAGTAATATTCAACATGCTCCTGAAAAATTTGCAAATACTAAAGAATATATCTTAAAAACAAAAAAAAAATCTAAATCGGACCGTCTAAGTTCTAATTATAATATACAATATGAAGAATTTTTAAATAAAGAATATTTTAACGATATTGACGTTATAAAATGTTTAAATTCTCACGATTTTAACACCGAGATTGATTATAAAGATTTTACATTGGATCAACAAAAAGATATTTATTTAAGTGCTGCAAGTTATGGCAATATATCTGATTTAAATAAGATAGATAAAAATCTTTTATCAGACAAAGTTTTTTTAAAAAATTTAACAAATGAATTTATTAATAATTATTCCAAAGACTCATTGTCCTTTTCTAAAGAAATAATTTTCGAACTGATAAAAAAAAATACAGATGATGAAAAAATGTTAATGAAGCTATTAAATCTTATTGAAAAAGATTACTGGGAAATTCATCCAGAAAACATTTATCGTAAGTTACCAAGTAAGTATTTGAATGATAAAAATATTGTTAAATTATTGTGTGAAAAACTGCAAAGTGCCTTTATTTTTTTGCCAGAAAAATTTAAAAATGATAGAGAAATTATTTCAACAGCATTAAAATTAAATGGAAATTCATTAGAATTTGCTAATGATGACTTTAAAAAAGATGTAGAGATTGTAAAGTTAGCCATGCAACAAAACAAAGAAGCTTATATTCATATAGATGTTTCGTTAAGAAATAATCCAGATATAGTATCATTATTATAAAAATAAATGGTTAAATTTCTAAAAGAATTTATTAATGAATTATTTATCACTAAAAAAAAGATATAAGTCAGTAGTTGCATTAGAGAATAACGATTCTGCATACTCTGTATTAGATTATGCCCACAAATCATTTCACAAAGATCCTGATATTCTAGCTATTATAAAAAAGAAAAAATAAATGGCAGATTTTAAAAAATTAGAGGAGCTTCATAAAAAATTAGAGAAAATAAACTCTGAGCATGACCCAGAAATAAATTTTGAACATGAATTACTTGAACATTTAAAAAATAAATTTCCTGAAGAATATAAATTAACTATTGAAGCTAAAAAAAAAGATGAACCTGACGAGGATCCAGAAGACATTACTCCTGGTAGAATAGGTGAATACATGGGCGATAGAGAAGATGAATTTATTGCTGAATATGAATCAGCTCTTAAACATTTGGTTGAAAGTGCTCCAGAAATAGAATTATAAAAAATTTATGTATGAATAAGTTTGATCAATTATATAAGAAATATGAAGATCTTGTATCTGAGGGTACCTTTGATGGTGACTCAAGAGATAAAGTAGATACCATTCTTCAAATTATTTATGACACTGATGATTTACCATCAGGCATTTATGAAAGTTTAAAAACTGATGAAGAAAAAGACATTTTTCTTAAAGACTTTGCCAATGCTTGTGATGAGATGATGAAAAATCCTGCTTGTGATACAGATGATGATTACAAAGCAATTTCTGAGCAAGTTAAAATATTTAGATAAAATTAATCTACTAAATTATCAAACCAATCATTAACAATAGCTAAAGCATTAATTTGATCAGCTTCAGACAATTCTTCAAATGATCTTAAAAACTGTTATCTTACTCAAAAATATCTTTGTCTAAATTAAATGGATCCAAATTTTCTAAATTATCAAACCAATCATTAACAATTGTTAAGGCTTTTGCTTGTTCAGCTTCTGGGAGCTGCTCTATATAACCAACTATTTGACCTGGTGAAGGTATTGCTTCCATTGAGTCATCACACCCACTCATATCAACTTCACTTAATGCTTTTTTATAACTTTCACCAAAACTTTCTTTTAATTTTTTTGCTAACTCCTCTTCAAGAGCTGTTGCGTTGCCTGGACTGTTATTATTATAAATCTTATCCATTATTTCACTTACTCTTGTATATAAATTTCCCATATCCAAATCCTAATATATTTAGTGAAACTGTTCAATTAACATTTCACTCCTAGCTTGGTTGACGGATTAGGATTCTGATTTATGATTAAATTATGAAAACATATAAACCTAAAAAGATAAGATTTCCCAAACCTAAGCCTTATAAAAGAGGACGTTTACTTAAAAGTGGCTTAACTCAACACATGAAAGTTACATGCACTGGTAGAAGATATTGGACACCCATAATTACTAAATTAGATCGCCCTGATTAATAAGTATTTTTAATAAAGAAAGGAATTAAATATGAAAAATAAAAGATCAAAATTAGAGAGAAAACTTGATGAAGTAAATCATACAATGGAGTTAATAAGAACAGTAATACCAGCAGTTGTATTAGTAGTGCAAATAATTATTTTAACTAAGATTTAGATAATATATCATAAATATATGAAAAATATAAAATTCATTTTTGAGGAAATTTTTAAGAACGGTGGATCTAGAAAACATTCTATGACAATTGATTTATCAATACAAAAGAATTGGGAAGCTGTTTGTAATTATGATCAATTTTCTGAAATTGGAGAGGATGATAAAATTTATACTGATAACCCTAAAAAATGGTTAAAGATTATTGAAAATATAGATACATCTATATTTGACTCTGCAAATGAAATGTCTGGCTTTTCTAGTGATACTATTTCAGATTTAACAGGTGATGAACCCGACGAAAGTTATTATGATAATGGTCCAGAGCAAGAAAAATATTATTTTGAGGAAGTAAAATAATTTAATAGATTATATTAATTATGGAAATGAAAGAATACGAGTTCTATGTGACCTTACAAGATGGCAAAGGCTTTAAAGTTATTCAAAAAGCAAGAACGATGTCAGAAGCTAAACAGGCAGTAGAAGGGCAATATTCTAACGCCAAGACTGTAATCCTTACCAGAGTACCTTCGTAGATAATCTATATAAAAAAATTAATTTATATCCTCTGGGGGATTGTTGTGACCCAGTTTTGTAGACTGTTTTTTGATATGTTGTTTGACCATTATTGCTTAATCTTTAAACTAATAATTAAAGTCTGTGTGAAATTAGCTAGGAATAAGTAGTGTTGAGGGATGTTGAAGACTAAGTCAGTTTTCTAATTTAGGGCCGACTGATCCCACTTTCGTAACTACTTTAGTACCATCTAAACCCAGTATAACGACGAGTTATGTATCGCTTATAAGATGAGGTTAAATTAACTAGACAAAATAATCAATATATTTAATCTTGGAATATAATTATATTCATGGAATCAAAGAAAATAGACCCCAAATTTAACCAGTACCAAAACCCCAAGATAGGGTTAGTTGCCCTTGCAAGCGACTATATGATTGAAAAAGATTTTATTAAGATAATTAAAGATAAAAAAATTGATTTTTTTGTTAATAGAATTGAGTGCTTTAATCCCCTGACAAGAGAAAATTTAATTAAAATGTCTGAAAAAATAACAAAAGTAACAAGTGACATTCTTCCTGGTGAAAAAATTGATTGCGTTGCCTACGGGTGCACTTCAGGTACTATTGCTGCAGGCTATGACTCTATTGAAAAAAAAATAAAGAAAGCAAAACCAGAAGCTATAGTCACGACACCAAGCACATCATCAATCAAAGCACTGAAAAAACTAAAAGTTAATAAGGTTGCAATTTTTACACCTTATTCAAAAAAGTTAAACGACGAAGTTTTAGATTTTTTTAAAAAAGAAAATTTTGAAATTACAGCAAACTCCTACTTTGGTATAGAGTCTGACATTGATATAGGAAAAATTAATCCTAGTTATCTATATGAAATTCTTTCAAAAATGGATTTAAATGGAGCTGATGCTTTATTTATTTCATGCACAGCTTTACCTGCTTTATCAATAATTGAGATGCTTGAAAAAAAACTGAATATAGCTGTACTTTCAAGCAACCAGACTTTAATTTGGGATACATTGAACTCAATTAATAATGAGGAGAACACCAGCGGTTTTGGAAAACTATTTAAAATTAACTAAATGAATTTTACAAAAGAAGAATACAAAGTAAGACTAAAAAAAGTTCAAAGTTTAATGCAAGAAAAAAGCATAGAAGTATTAATCTCTAGTGATACAGCCAATATGAACTATTTAACTGGCTATGATGCTTGGTCATTTTATTATGCTCAAGCTGTAATTGTTCATGTGAATGCTGATGAACCATTATGCTGGGTTAGAAAGCAAGACTCAGG
>ENA-ORXF01001010-ORXF01001010.1-marine-metagenome-genome-assembly--contig:-NODE-1010-length-18952-cov-4.426384_pt1 | contig 18952 bp, 19 predicted proteins | sample MGYA00237864_ERZ511476 | MGnify/ENA primary metagenome ERZ511476 (study PRJEB26306, sample SAMN06343908) | marine metagenome | isolation source: coastal waters | place: Atlantic Ocean: West Antarctic... | reverse complement strand
AAAAAAACTCAAAAGACTGAGGATAATGTAATTGTGATGGGTGATTTTAATGTTGCACCCTCTCCATTAGATATTGGCATAGGTGAAGTTAATGCTAAAAGGTGGCTTAAAGAGGGTAAAACGGGTTTTTTACCCGAAGAAATTGATATGTGGAATAGCATAAGTAATCTTGGGTTTATTGATTCTTGGAGAGAGCAGAATCCAAATGAGGATTCAATTTACTCCTGGTTCGATTATCGCTCCAGGATGTTTAATGATGATCCAAAAAGAGGGTTACGTATTGATCATATTTTATTGTCAGAAAATCTAAGAGGTAGTATGAAAAAGACTGGGATAGATTATGCAGCAAGAGCCATGGAAAAACCTTCTGATCATTGTCCGGTTTGGCTCGAATTATCATGATTATTTTTAAAGATTTTACATTCGAAGCTGCACATAGGCTCCCATTAGTCTCAGAAGATCATAAATGCTTTAAGTTACATGGGCATAGTTTTCATGTTCGAATTAGTATTGAAGGAGAGGTCAATAAAATGGGATGGGTTATGGACTTTGGAGATGTAAAATTGATATGCAATCCTATAATTCAGCTACTAGATCACGCCTATCTGAATGAGATTGTAGGACTAGAGAATCCAACGAGTGAAAATATTGCTATTTGGGTTTGGGCTAAGGTAAAGGCAGCCTTGCCGAATTTAATCTCAGTCGAGATCAGAGAAACGTGTAATTCAGGTTGCGTATACTCAGGCTAGCTATCTCTTTGTCTTAAAAAATAATGTTAAAAGATCGGAAGCTTCCTCTTTCATTGCACCAAAGCTAAAATTTACTCTATGATTAAGATGCTCTTTATCAAAAAAATTATCTTGCGAAACTATTGATCCATTTTTTGGCTCCAGGGTAGCAAAGTACACATTCCTGATCCTTGCATCAACTATAGCCTTTGCACACATATGACATGGCTCTAGCGTTACATATAAATCGCAATTAGTAAGACGATAATTTTTTAAAGCTTGGCTTGCTGAATTTAAAGCATTTATTTCTGCGTGAGACGATACAGATTGATCTTGAATTACAGTATTAAAACCAGTTCCAATGACCATATCACCTTTTACAACAATGGCCCCAACTGGAACTTCACAGATATCTCTAGCTCGCTTAGCTTCATTGATTGCGAGGAGCATGAACTCTTCAATGAGCTTCATAATTTAAGAAAGGAAAGATTTAAATAAAAGTGGTCCATTCGTTTATTGGACGCCTTTCTGAGCGGAATTGATTGATCTTAGCATCCTCATCTTTGTAACCCAAAGCAACGCCACAAAATAAAAGTTGGCTTTCATCGGCGTCAAGAAACTGACTAACGCTGTCATGCTTCATTGACCAAGCTTCCTGAGCACATGTATCAAGGCCAGCTTCTTGAGCCAAAAGCATAAACGTTTGAAGAAACATTCCTAGATCTGACCATTGCGGGGGGCCCATCTGCTTATCCACAAAACAAAATAGGGCTGCAGGCGCATCAAAGAAATTAAAGTTCTTCATAACCTGTTCCAGCCTTCCCTGCTTATTCTCTCTCGTAATACCAAGTGCCTCATACATCTGCTCTCCCAGTTGATACCTAGAAGTTCGATATGGCTCCTTTAGTTTTTGGGGATATATTTCATAAGAAGGTATCTCGGGCAAGGACCACTTATCCTGAAAGCTTAAAAAATTTTCCATGGATTCTCCATTTAAGACAAAGATTCTCCAGGGCTGTAAGTTTCCACCTGATGCACTTCTTGAGGATTTCTGAAGAAGCATTCTTATTAGGTCTGTATCTACCTCTTGTTTAGTAAATGCCCTAATGGAAGATCTTAAAGATACAGCATCTGAAACTTTCATTTTAATTGCTAACGTCTAATTCAGTTAAAGGGTTTCCTCTCTCTAAATCTTTAGTAGCCTTCATCCCAATAATTTCTTCATAATTTTTGGGATGAAGTCCATATCCAGGTCTAATTCTTCTAATGTTTTCCTTGTCAAATATATCTCCTTGCTTGATGTCTTGAACTACATATATAGATCTTCTGAATTTTAGATTTGATTCCTCTGCTTCTTTCATTTCAAAACTTCCTTTACCAATAGCTTTATAAGCTATGGAAGCGCTCAAACATAAATCTTTTAATTCAGACGGCTCCATTGAAAACTCAGCATCAGGACCTCCTTCACTTCTATCAAAAGTAAAATGCTTCTCGATAACTTTTGCACCTAACCCTATAGATAAGATAGCACTAGTATTTCCCAAAGTATGGTCAGATAATCCAACTTCACAATTGAATGTTTCTTTCATAAGGGCAATAGTATCAAGGTTTATCTGATCAGAGGGCGTTGGATATCCACTTACACAATGCAGCAGCATAAAATCACCGCAACCAAATGTTTTGACAACCTCTACAGCCTCTTTTATCTCCTGCTCATTGGCCATGCCAGTTGATAAGATCATAGGTTTTTTAGTTTCAGCAATGTATTTAACCAATGGTAAATCAGTTATTTCAAATGATGCTACTTTATAAAATGGACAATTTAATGTCTCTAGCAAATCAACAGCAGTTTCATCAAACGGAGTGCTGATAATAGTTATACCTATATCTTTTGCATGATCAAATAATTCTTTTTGCCATTCATATGGGGTTTGAGCCCAATCATATAAATCCCAGAGATTATAGCCATCCCACAGACCTCCAGTAATAAGAAAATCTTCTTTATTAGATTTGATAGTCATGGTGTCTGGGGTATAGGTTTGGATCTTCACGCAGTCTGCACCATTAGCTTGTGCTAAGTTTATAAGCTCTTTAGCCCGTTCCAATGATCCATTATGGTTGCCGGAAATTTCAGCGATTATGTAAGGCTTGGTGAGTTTTTTAAACATTATTTAATCATTATATAGATGATGATGTTTAAGCATTTTACTATAAATGTCGTCTAAATCACCTTTTTTACAAAATTTAGTCATCTCCCTAAATGCTAAAATAGAGGAATTCGAAGCCTCTTTTGCTTGATATGCAGTCTCTCCAGAAACTTCATAAAAATATAGCTTAGGGTCATTAGCTTCACTAAAAATATACTCAAAAATTTCTTTAGCTCTTTTGAGATGCCAGTCACTAGTCACAATAATAAGCTTATTAATATGTAAATTAACCTCAAAGAAGTTTCTTTTTACAAAATAAGCCTCACCAACAGTATCTTTTGCTAGAGGTTCTTCATAAATAGCATCTTTGCTAATACCAAAATGATCAATTGCGTATTGAGCCATTATTTTTGATAAAGTAGTTTCAAGATCTGTTTTATACTTCCACCCGGTAGTAATTAAATATTTACAATCATGGCTATCGTATAATTCAGATGTCTTTTTTAGCCTATTTACGGAATCAACAGAAAGATCATTTCCAGCATTTAACTCATGAGATAAACATATAACAGCTGTATTAGGTTTCTTCAAATTTCATCCTATAGGTATTCATATCTTTTTGAGATTTTTCAAGTGAAAACCCAACATTTTTAAAAAGTTTAATACTGGCTTTATTCTTTTTATCTATATTTGCAATCAATTCATTTGAGGGATTTTTTTTGTGAAAAGAGTGTGCTGCATCAGTAAGTAAAGTTGTTGCAAGACTCATTCCCCTGAGCTTAGGATTCATATTAATAGAAACCTCGCCACCATCTTTTGTAACATCTATTCTTACTACACCTGCATTAATACCAAATGCTTCACCAATATAAAACGAACAATTTTCGTCTTTTAACTTAACTCTAAACCACTCAAGATGCTTTTCATACTCAACATAGTCTTTACTTCTAAACATTTCTCTTGTTAAGGGATCATTCCTCCATTGCCATATTTCCTTAGAATCAGCCAATTTGGCCTTTCTTAAAGAAATCTTTCTATGAATTTTTACATTAGCATTTATAGAATCATTTGTTATCTCTGCGTTGCTAAAATCAAGCATGTAATTGCCAGATTTCATGTAGGCGCTTGGATAAAGATCACTATCAAGCATTCTGATTTGATCAAAAATACTATTCAAATCATTGTCAAAATTAATTAAATTGTCTTGTGCGGTTAGTCTTTTAAATTTGTATGGATTGCCATGCTGATTTCTAGGTGACGGTTCCTTGCTTTTAAAAACTTTAATTTGCTTAGCAATGGCATTGTAAATTCTAACTAAAATCTCATCTAAAGTGCCTGATAATTTAATCTTTGTTCTAAGGTAAATAGGCCCCGCATCCAATTCTTTTTCCATAAGGAGGGAGCAAACTTCTGTCTCCTTAAAACCTTGAATAATCATATTTTGAATAGGCGACCCTCCCTGACCAAATGGCAATGGGGCTGAATGGAAGCAAATACACTTATAATTTAGAAAAATATTTTCTGGAACTATGTAGGACCAGTGAGGGAACATAATATAGTCTGGCTTGATCAGGTGAACCTTTTTATATGTAAGTTCTTTTCTATTGCGAATAATTTCTGAATGTTTGTTAATAATTCTATTTTTTCTTAGGACATCCTCTACGATTTGATTCTGAATACAGTATAAAATCTTCATCTAATTATTTTTCTAACAACTTCAAATGCCTCTGCAAGCTCCATACCAGATTGAGCTCCACGGTACTCAGCTAAAGATTTAATTTTTTCATATGATCTTGAGTGGGGACTGGGGCGCATTTCCATATCATAGTGCCTCAAAGCCGCAAGTTTTTTTTCCCAATAATCATCAATGTTGATATATAAATTTGGTTCAAACTTATTTTCAAGCTGTTTGACCGTAAAATCAGTTGACGAGGGAATTTCAAAAAATCTAATTTCTGAATATCTCTCATTCGGCTGAGGTCGATAAGCAGTAAGGGCAGCGGAAGCAGCGATTCTATGATCAATATTAAGATCTGTTGGAGAATGAACATAAATAATATCTGGATAAAATAATTCCTTAAAAGATTCAATAAACTTAACCACTTCTATTAAAGGCACGCTATCAATTTTATTATCTGGAAAATCACCGCATCCAATCCATTTTGCGCCTAATGAATTCATAGCATTTTCGGCAGCGCTGCGTCTTTTTTTAGCATCCGTCGATTGCACGCCCTCTCTTGAGTTCACTCCATTAGTTAAAGTTATGACCGCAACATCGTCACCTTCATGAACATGTCTTGCTATAGCAGCTCCACAACCTATAGCCTCATCATCTGGGTGAGAAGCAATGATTAGTATAGATTTTTTCATTAATTCAGTCTTGTAAAGCCGCTGTGACATATGGGCCCATCCAAAAGATCTTTGATATCCCTTCCATCTTCACATTCTTTTATTTTTATAAATATGCTGTCTAATTCATCCATATACTCATCTACCAATTGCCCAGAATGATCTATGCAGACATATATACTAGTATTTGCAATGAAGTTCTTTTTAAGCATTTCTTGTGTTACTAAAGTCTTGTATGCCAAGTGATTTTTACTTGCAAAAGTAAATGAAGGCAAGGCAGAGATGCCGGCTATATCGATATCAATATCATGCTTTGATGCGATTTTTTTCCATTTTGATTTAATATCTTTTCCTGTTGATGAAATCTTATCCCAAGATTGTATTTTCTCCATCACCTCTAGTGTTTTTAATGCAGCGGATGGACCAATTCGTTCGGTCCAAAAGGTGCTGCTAATAAATGTATTTTGAGCAGCTTCCATGATCTCTTTTTTTCCCACTATAGCTGTGATTGCATATCCATTTCCTAAGGCTTTGCCATACATAGCAATATCTGGCTCAACATTATATTTTTGATGAATGCCGCTATTCGTTTCTCTGAATCCAGAGGTGCATTCATCAAAAATGAGAACAATGCCCTTTTGAGTTGCTAAATCTCTAACGTTTTGGAGAAAGTTATCTTCGGGACCATCGTTTCTTACAACCTCCATTTTAATGACACCGATATTATTGTCATTGACGATTTTTTCTAGCTCCAAGAAATTATTGTAGTGAAATGGAAAAACTGTCCCGCCTAGCCCTTTTGGAACACCTTGCGCCTCAAGACCAGGTAATAAGTGAGAATCTAGGCCATCCTTGGAATTTATATTTACAGCTAAGTACCAATCATGCCAGCCGTGATAACCACAAATCGCAACATTATCTTTTGCAGAAGCGGCTCTAGCAATCCTTACAGCTATTGCATTAGCCTCTCCGCCAGTCCTTGCAAATCTAACCATATCAGCCCATGGATTGATCTCAATGAGCTTTTCAGCCAAGTAGACTTCTTCGGGACAGTTAAAAGTTGACATATTGCCCCTCTCAATAGTTTCTTTAACGGCGGCGTCTACTTCTTCGTGACCATAACCGAGGGTATTTGTTCCAATGCCCATGATAGACATATCTATATATTCTTTGCCATCTAGATCCCAGACTGTGCAACCCTTTGATTTACTAAAATATGATGGCCACATATCGGGGAGAAACATCTCTGGTCTTTTAGAGAGCAGCATATTGCCGCCAGGAATAATCTGCTTTGCTCTTTTATATAGTTTTTGACCTTTTCCCATAGTTGCTCCCTGATTGCGAGTAATATTTTCATTTGTAAATATTAAATCATTGCTTTCTTGCAAATGTAAGACTTCTTTCCATGAAAACGTCACATTTGGATGAAAATGATTAAATATTTTATTTATAAGCAAAAAGTCATCCTCCTCATCCACAGTCCATCTTAGACTTGAAAGATCTTCTGTATGCTCGTAATTAAGTTGATTTGAGTTGTTCTTTCTTATTAAGGGCGTGACATGCTCTTGATCAGAGCTTATAACAGCATTTTTATATGCCTCATTCAAGGAATTAAAAGACATAACCTCAACATCCAGACCGTCAGGAAATGTTGGTGGATTGACATTTGATGAGTAATCTAAATTATTTTCCAAAAATAATGAGATGACGTTATCCACAATCTCTGAGTCAATTAATGGGCAGTCGCCTGTAATTCTAACAATTATATCTGCATGATATTTTTTAGCAGCAAAATAAAATCTTTCTAAAACATTATCCTCGCTTCCCGTTTCAACAATATAACCTTCGGAAGTTACATATTCAATTAATGGCAAGTTGATATCGCTCTCTGAGGTAGCCAAAATGATTTCTTCAATCTTTTTACTGAGCGAGAGTCGCTTTAATAAAATGCCTATCAAGGGAGTTGAGTTAATTTCTTTCATGACTTTTTTTGGGAGTCTGGTTGAACCCATCCTAGCCTGAACAATGGCAATAATTTTCATAAAATATTCCAGTTTGAAGGATTAAGAAGCTGCTCATCTTCACAGGAAATATCTGGAAAAATAAAAGGTCTGTTTCTAGGGTTGAATCCGTCGATAATTTCTCCAAGCTGTTCTTTATTATCTACGCCTATAATCACCCTATCAATTTGTGGGAGAGATAGTGGGTAATGCATGCAAGCTTGTAAGGCCGAAGAGTTGTTGTCTTCAAGCCATTGGTGCCAAAAATTAAGCAAGGGACTCCATTTAGAAAATTTTTCTGGAATTTTATCTTTTGGGAGTAACAATAAGCCTTGAAGAAATATTGATCTTGCATGGATTTCTATTCCCGCTGCATTTAAGCGCTGAAGCCAACCCGTAGTAAGCATTCTTCTATCAAAAATATTAAACGGAATTTGTATAATATCAATTGGAAATTGCTGAAAAACTGATGCGACCTCGTCAGGACCATAGGCAGAAATACCAATTTTATGGACCAGTCCTTGTTTCTTAAGATCTAGCATTGCATCTGCGAGCTTGGATCCATTAACACCAAATAACTGAGATGTATCATGAACCAAAAGACCATATGCATTTTTAAGATTTAGCCTAGTGAGAGAAGATTGCATTTGATCATAAACCCAGTTCGCTACATCCTTTATTGAGTCTGGAATAGGCGGCAATTTTGTTACCACTTTGAACTTGCCTACTCCCACACCGCCTAGGGATTGCTCGCTCACACCATACGAAATAGAAGTATCCAGCGTATCAATTCCCGACGAATCTGCAAGCTCTAGGATTCTTGAAGCCTCCTGTAGATCTACTTGCCCATGCTCATTTGCAATGCCGTAATCTAGTCCAAATTGCACTGTGCCAATTGCAAGTCGATTCATTTTCTTTTTTTCTTGCTCTAGTAAAAATAATCTTTCGGCAAATGCGTAATCTTCACCAGTATCAATATCAATTACTTTATGTCGAGGCAAGACAAACATGGTTGAAGTGTTTGAAAATTCACCAAAACCATCAAGAACAGACTTAACTGTTGATAAATATAGCTGGCCTGCATCGTGATAAGCCTGCTGGCAATCCTGAGTCCTGGTATTTATGTGTTCTGGCGAGAACATTTCAATTCTCTTGCTTTCATTTAAGAATAAAGCTCTCTGAATTGGGTACTCATATGCACCGCATGCTATTAAGCTCTCTGACTTTGATTCTAGAAGAAGAGTAATTGCATCCTCTAGGTCTTTGGCGGTAATAAAAACAGCTGTTGGATAGACGGTAAGGATCAGATCAGGCATTGAAACATTTTCTATATACCATTCAACGGCATGTTTAATGACGGCAGCAGTACCTGTAGTGTCATCTGATAATTCTGGAGGTCTCAGGAATGGGGCTTTAACATTCAATGACTCCACCACTGCTTGAATTTCAAGATTATCAGTGGAAACTATAATATCTGAAATTAACCCACAAGATTGCAGTGTGTTTATGGGCCATTCAATCATTGGTTTGCCACAAAATTCTTTGATATTTTTTCCTGGAATTCTTTTGCTGCCACCTCGCGCTGGAAGGATAGCTAAAACTTTAGGTCTGGACATAAAAAATTTCTTTATAAATTAATATGAATGTATTTTACCCCTAGAACAAATTAAAAGTTTCTTAGGAGATAAAAAAAATAATATTCTTCATCAGGAACCCATAGGTGATCTTGCTTTAAATTAATAAATTCTCTGTCAAAGAATTTTGGTAGGGCTTCTGCACGGAGAGTTGAATCAGAAAAATTTTCGTATGAAACTAGAGCGACGGAGGAATTTTGAGATAATATCTTTTGAATACAAATTGCATAATTGCTAACTATTTCCGAAGTCATTTCAATAAAGGAATGTGCATTTTGAAAAATATCTACCTCAACATCAAGATCTTCAATTTGCCAGGGTGCAATACAAATAACCTCAAGCTCATCAGATGAGTTAAATGTGATGGATTTGTTTTTTCTATTTGCTGAATAGTTACAAACTGAATCACCAAAAAAACTTTTTAAATATTGAATGCCTACATGAAGATTTGGCGGTATATCTAAGTATATAAATTTTTTAATATTAGGATAGTTTGTAATAAGAAGATGGATGTTGACGCCAAAACCTCCACCTATCTCAAAAAAACTATTTGCTTGCGTAAAGTCAATATGCTGGGATAGAAGTTTATGCTGATGGAGTAAATCAATGTAATGATTTGATATGCTGTTTCCATTTATCTGAGAAAAATCTTTAGAGCCACCTTTATTTGAATGATCGGGAATAGAGAAGTCAGTCAAAAGATGTTTAATTTCTTCTGAATGATTTGCAAACATGCTTCTAGCTAGAACAGATTTATCAAAGTAGTATTGCGTTAACGCAACTTGAGAGTTAAAAATACTTGATAGAGGATACATGCCTAGAATGTTAGCAATTAGCTTTCTTCCTCCAGAATTATATGTAAATCTTCTATCAATTAGCGAGCTATCAGCAAATGAGGTTGCTATTTCAGAATCCGGTCCTCGAAAACCATCTAGTCCATATCTAATAATATCTTTTGCAGCCCTTTGAGATTTTTTTTCCCAGTATGGTCCTGCTCGGTATTGAAGAGCTGCAGATGTTTGATCTGCCGTCAATACTTGCCTCTTAGGGAATACTAATATTTATAATCTTACTTTGCTCATTAAATCAGATAAATCTTTGATTAATTCTTTAAATAGGATTAATTTCTCCTGTCTTGAATTCACTTTATTGGGTTTAGATGCATTATGTCTTTGCAGCATAACTTTCGAAATTATTTCTCTTAAACTGGGATGGATGAAATAGTATTGCTGACCTAATGGCAATTGCTGTGTAAGCTTAGAATTTTCTGAAAGCACGGATATTAAGTTATCTACGGCTAATATTGGCATTAATGCTCCCATCTCATTTCGTAGTTCCCCCAGAGATGCATATTCATCAGAAGAAAATGTTAACTCAGAAATTAATGGTCCAGCATCTAATGCAGGCTCCATGAGATGCCCAGTCAAAGTAATATTATCAAAACAACCATCTAAAATTGGAGCTTCCACTACATCCATCCCCTTATATTGAGGCAATGAGCCCATATGAATATTGATCACACCAAGTGTAAAGTACTCTAAAATTTTTTGGTCGATTAAGCCTCCACCAGTAAAAATACAAATTTCATCTTGAGTATTTTTTTCAAAAGTTAGGCATTCATCAAAATTGTTGACAGCTAAGCATGGGATATTTTTTAACCTAGTTAATGTTCTTATATCACTAATATTTGGAGCTAAAGAATCTTTTAAAGATTTTAAGCTAATTGGCGACTGTTCATTATTTTCATCCGATCTCAGAACTAGCTTTCTCCAAACTCTCTTAAAAAATAAATTTATTCCATCTCGATATAGCTCTGATTTCACTCTCGAAGGTGAAAACTTTAAAATCACAACTGATTTAATTGGAATATTTAAATAAAGTAAGATTTTTAAAACTGAAATGGAGAATAGACTAAAAGGGCTTGGGCAAAAAATAGTTACTGGTGCCTTGCGAAGATTAGATGAAGTCCATTTCTGAAAAGAATATATAAATTTTTTAGCATTACCGTAAGTTTTCAAGGGAACTGGATCCGTATAAATAAGTTTCTTCTCAAGATTATTTAAGATCTCATTTATTTTTGCTGCATGAGAATCTGTGTCCACGCATGCATCATTTACTATCAGCAGAGCATTAATCGTGCTCGAGTCCTCTATATCTTTTTCATGATTGCGAATTTGATAAAAAAATATTTCCCGTAACCAATAGAGGTGGTCGTCACTATTCTTTTTAAATCTTAATTTTGATACTTTTCTTAAATTTCGATTATGAAATGAGATGAATTTTCTTAACTTTTCTAACCATAACTTACCATCTGGATGATTATCTTTGATGGCATTGAATATGTGCTGTCTTTCTAGCGCAGATAAGGTTTCTATAAATTTTGGTAGCTTAGGCATTAACTGAATTAATCTATTGATGCTCTGATGGCCATTCCTTCTAAACCAACCAGTGCTTCTCCAAATAATACAAAATCTTTATTAGATTGTTTTCCTTCAGCAAAAGAAATAACACCAAATTTAAATAAAGACATTGGTAAAATATCTTTTTTAAAACTAATAATTTCTGTCCAATCGGTGAGATTGTGTGAATAAAAAATTCTTGCATCTTTAGACTTAACCTCATCTCCAATCTCTACTGACGTTTGAAGAACCGCTGCACCTGAATCAAATTGTTTAGAGTACCAAACAGGTCCAGGGAAATATTGTCCCTGAGCAATAGATTGGGTGGTGCGATCAAATGATTGCAGATAAGCTCTTTGAATTGGCGAATCCATAGCCCAAATAATTTTCTCAGGTGTGAAGAATAAGCTAACTGGCCGCCATTGCTGAGTTCCATCACCATGCCAAACAAGATTCAAGAAAGAATCATCTTTAGATTCAATTAGAAAGCATTCGCCATCAAAATCACCTGTCACTACCCATAATGAATCTGAAAATTTATCAACATACACTCCATGAATATGCTTAATTTTTTTCTCATGCAATTCCCTAACAATGCTAAAACTTCGCCCATCATCTTCTGATTTCCAAATTGGAACAGGGTCTCTTGAGGTATTGTGCCCATATTCACCAAAAAATATTCCTGATGCATTAACGGCTATGCCTCCATGCAATACATTTCTACATTGCTTTAGATTATCAAGAAAATGTAATTCATTTAATTTCAGGTCAAAGAAATAGATTTTCCATTGATATAAAATAATTACTCCATCACGCTTCCAGTTAAAAATAACATTAGACTTGTCATATCTTAAAAATCTTCTAAGCAGTCTAAAACGCATTAAAAATTTACTTTTGCCTGGAATTGAAAATTGTGTTTTTTGGCCGTCTAAAAATACTGAGAAATTATTGCCAGTACTTGTAATGATATTTTTTGTCTCACTTTCATAGTAATGAACAATTTCAGACTTTAAATTTTCTAGTATATTAAATTTCATTAATGAAGATTTTATTTAAATAGCTGTAAAAAAGTTTAAAAAACTTAGGACACTCCTGTCGAAGTTATCACTTGGTTCTCTTCGGGTGAGGTAGGCCGATCCAATATCAGCATTATCCCAATGATAAATTCCGGTGATGAGACCAAAAAGCAACCTATAATCAATTATTATTTCTGAAAAGGTCTCTGTACTAATTTTCTCATTATCAGAAATTTCATTGAGCTCTCCAGTACTACAAATAAAGATGAATTTTTTTCGAATTGCATCATTTTCAGTAATTGAAAAAATGAACGAATACTCGCCTTTAATTTCAGATTTTTTTTGTGCATTAGCAGCTGCAGCCTTCATTATTCTAGCAAAATTAATATTGTTAAAATCTATAAGTAGATCACGCTCATAGTCCATTTGCGCCAAACTAATTTCATTCAATCTATCACTCACTTCTGTTGCTGAATATGCCGCGTCCCTTTCAGAGCTAACATGACCAGAATCAAGATCAATGCCTCCGCCTGAGTGAAAAACCAATGCCTTAGAATCAAAGGCCTTGACTTCAAATGCATCTGCAACGCCACGAAATCTATTAAGCTCAACTTTTGATCCACCTAACAGGTATTCTCCTGCAAAGGGAAGATGATATTTTGCACTAAAAAAATTCGTGAACGAGTTATATCTATCAAACCCTTTTTGCTTTTTTTCTTCAGCCTTGCGGATAAGGAGTTCTTTCTCACTCTTCATATCGTAATATGTTTGAGGATATGGGCTAGCGCCTGTATATCCCAAAGCCATAATATCTAACTCATCAGTAAGGTTGTGGATAATTGATTTAACTTTCTCAGCATGTGGCTTGTTAAATATACAATCATTTAAATTGAGCAAGGATTGATTGGACAGGCCATCATGAACTATCAATGCTGAGTCAATATCAGAAATGCTACCTGTATCATTTTCTTCGATAAATAAGCTAGTATTTCCAGTTTTAAACTCTCTGACCGGCGTCAACTCTAGACCATCAGATTTACCCTTAAAGAAAAGATAATTTTTATCAAAATCAGGAATTAGGATAGGTTTTTTACCAAACTTTTCAAAAAGTTTATGGAGGAATATTGGGTCATAGTGATCTGGATGAATATGTGAAATATAAATGTAGTCAGGTTCTTTTATAAAATCAAATGGATCTATATAAGGAAAAGAAAACCATGAGCCAACAAAGATGCCTTGAGAGAACCATGGGTCAGTTAAAATTGAAATATCAGAAGTTTCAATCTGTAAGCATGCTGAAGAAATGTATTGTACTTTCATATTTAATAATTATTTTAATCTATTGCCAGAGATTATTTTCTAATAATCAAAGATCTAGCATTATCTTCTTGAATCAAAGGATCTTATATCATCCTTGATCCAATCGCCTTTTTCATCTTTCGACCATACTCGGTGATCCCTGAAAGTATCGGCAATACAATCGAACTCATCTTCTGACATATCAACATAACTGAGCCATCTATTTAAATCACGATAAGGTTTTACATGATCATATTTCTCAACAAGTTTAATTGCTTCGTCACGATCAAGGTATCCCTTACGGATATCTTTTGAGGCATGGTCTGAGCATCTCCCATAACCAAACTTTATCCATTTCATGTAGTCATGAATACCATTTTCATGCATATCATCCAAATTAGAAAAATTTCTGTAGGTTCGTTCGAAGGGCAAACGTGCAGGCTCCCAACCATACTTCTCAATAATAACTTTAGTTTGAATAATAGGATCCCAATCAATAAAATTGCCAATATAAATACCACGTAATTTATTGGCTGCATACTCCTCATCAGAGGGCATTCTGCACCAGCGTAAATCTCTTTCCGTTAAGCCTCCTTTACCTATCATATCTGACCGAGAGTAACCTCTCATATCATGCTCAAAAACCATCCTTTTATTAAATTCAGCGTAATCATCTGCGGAATACATACCGGAAATATCCCAGGGTGTTTCACCCCAAATAAAAAGGGGTGTTTGAAATCTAAGAGCAGCCTGCATGGGGATAATGCGAATCCCTGCATGGTTATGCCAGTTCATATCACCCATCATAGAAAAAGTTAGTTTGTTAATCTTTTTTAAACTTTCAACACCTGGGTGAAAGATATAGTGATCACAATTAAAAACCTCTGCCATCCTGTCTAAATTGGACTGCCCTTCAGGCAAATAATTATTCCCATGATAAGTTACCAATAAGGGATCAAATCCTAATTCTTTGATCACATGGGCTTGCCAGTAGCTATCTTTTCCTCCACCAACCGGAATGATGCAATCATAATCTCCAGGTGTCGTTGACCTAGCTTCCTCAAGGATTCGCACCAACTTCTCTTTTCTTTTAGACCATGCATCAGCAGTGATCTCAGCAGCATCTTCATAAACAGCACAAGAGCTGCAAACTCCATCATCATCAAAATCAAGATTTACTCCTGATTGAGGATATACACATTTAGTACAATAATTCATCTTAAATGGTTAACTATCTCCAGAATTGGTAACAGATTTAATTTTTGGCTTCCTCACATTATACCCCGATTGATAAAGATAACTATTGATCTCAAAAACTGCATTCTCTGTATATTGAAAGATATTTGAAGCGGCCACTCCACTAGGCAAGGCATAATCTATAATCTCAGAAAAATGCTCCGGAATCCCTGCACCCCCCATAGCAACTACTGGTAGTCCAACAGCTTGAACAACCTTGCTCACCAGTTCTAAGTCATACCCACTTCCTTGTCCATCACGATCAATTGAATTAATAAGAATTTCGCCAGCCCCCATGTCCTCCATTTGTTTTGCCCACTCGTCAGGAGTTATTCCTGTTGCCTTTTTACCAAAATCTACAAAAACCTCCCAAGAACTTAGCGCAACCTTTTTGGCATCTATTGAGACAACAATACATTGAGATCCAAAAATTTTTGCACAATCAGATATAAACTCAGGTCTATTATATGCTTCAGTGTTTATTGCTACCTTGTCTGCTCCAGCTCTTAGCCTATCCTCTACATCCTTAATGGTCTTGATCCCCCCGCCAATTGTCAGTGGCATGAATGAGTGTTTCGAAAAGTCATGTATTATTTCTAGAATCGAGCTTCTATTTTCAAAGTTCAAATCATCTCTCTTGAGATCATAGTTTTGATCACGGCTTATATCTAGATAAATTAACTCATCGGCATTCCAATTACTAAAACGACCTACGATTGACGATGGATTGCCTAGCACTTGATGGCGTTTAAAATCCTTGCTTTGAACAACGCGACCGTTCTTGAGCAGTATTACTGGAATAATTCTATGATTGGGCATTTTTAATCTAGACCACCATTTAATTCTGAAAAATTTTTTAATAGCTGCAATCCATTTTCCTGACTTTTTTCTGGATGAAACTGTACCCCAAATATATTATCTCTTTGAATGGCAGCTGCAAAGTCAACACCGTATCTAGCTGTGGCTAATATATCTTCATTATTTTCTGTTGCCGTGTAGTAACTGTGAACAAAATAAAATGTAGCCCCAGAATTAATATTCTTAAATAACTCACTAGCACAATCATGATGAACCTCTGTCCAACCAATATGGGGGACTGGCAAGTGATCTTTGGTTACTAGTTTTCTAGTAATTCCTGGGATCCAGCCAAGACCTTCTTTTTCCTCGAACTCAGTGCCTAAAGACATCAATATTTGATGCCCAACACAGATACCTAAAAATAATTTCTTATTTTCTAGAACGTCTCTAGCAAGATCATCAAGCAAGTTAGTTTCCTGCAGTCTACTCATACAATCGTTAAATGCACCGACTCCTGGTAATATAATATGAGAGACACTTGCTAAATCTTTGGCTGTTTTAATTTCTATGTAATCAATTAATAGGAAATCTAGAGCATTACAGACTGATCTATAGTTACCAGAGCCATAATTTACCAAGCCTAGCATTTATTTTTCATCACTCAATCCCTTGATGATTTGTAGTATTAGTAAAAAAGAAATGGATTTATTTGATTTCGCTGTATACGATACACACTCCTCAGCCCATCTATTTTCAAGCACTTTTAAATCTTCCAGACATACGTAATCTTGCTAAGTTTAAGAGTTGCAATGTGCATATTAACCAAAACTTCCATAAACCAATCTTTCGCTCCAGAAGAAGAACTGTATAAATTTTAAAACTCCTTAAAAACTGAGTTTCATCAAGAATATTTGATATTGACGCATCATGCTTGCGATAAGACATCAAATTCTTATTGAGTATTTGTATATTTTTTTTAGATAAATATAGTTCAATCCAAAGAAACCAATCTTCAACGGCTTGCAAATCTTTATCTTCTCGAAATTTAGAAATTACACTTGAGCTAACCAATGATGAGCTAAGTATTACAGGATTGTTGATCATAAATGCAATTGAATTTCCAAGAAACAATTTGAAGAAATAGTGTTTTTTGAAAGATTTAATAATTCCAATCTCATCTCCTGTGGAGTTAATAATATTACTGCTACAGTGAACCATATCAGCCTTTGCGTTCTTCAAAAAATCAATTTGTAGGGCTAGCTTGTGAGAAGCCCATAAATCGTCCGCATCCAGAAAGGCTATGTAATCGCCCTTTGCCAAATCAAGCCCTAGGTTTCTTGGATGAGCCGGGCCTCCAGAGCTTGTCGCGAGGGTAATCTTTTTAATTCTTTGATCTGATTGCTCAAAATTATTAACTATAGATGGAGTTTGATCTGTAGAGCCGTCATCAACCAATATTAACTCCCAGTTAGTATAGGTTTGAGCAATGACGCTCTGAATGGTTAGATTCAAAAATTTCTCACCATTATAAATTGGCACTATTACTGATATTAAAGGTGTTTTATTCAAAACCCTCTCCTCTTGTTACGGTATTCTAGAATGAAGATAGTATGATCTATGTCTGGCAAAGAGACCCTTAATAATGCTTTGCTCATTTTGACGTATTACTAATGAAGCTACTTAGATGATCTTCCAGATCAACCTTGGGCGACCAACCTAGAGCTTGAGTAGCCGATGTAACTAACTTAGCACTTTCTCTATTTCCTCTCCGACTTGGTACCAATTCTGGAGAGCACCCAAATTGATCTACCAATTCTAACATTGAGACTGAACGGTCATTGCCGATACCAAATCCATCACCAGAGCCTTTTAATGCAACTGCTATGAGTCCGCTAACAATATCGGAATAATGTGTGAAATTACGCACCTGAGTTCCGGGGCTAACCACTGGCAGCGACTTCTTTCCTTCTAGAAACAGTCTTTTAAATTTAGCAATAACAGTAGAAAAAGGGCCAATAGCTATTTCATTGCCGCCATAGACATTATAAAAATATACGATTGCATATTCTAAAGAAAACCAACTGGCATAGTTAATCAGATGCTCGGTATTCTTTGCTTTAACCCAAGCATATGGACTCTGCACATCGTCAATATCATAATTTGCAAACTTAGTGCTTGAGCCTGAATAGATTAATTTTGCACACTTTTCTTTGGCAAAATTGAGCACAGCAGAAAAAGGCACTAAATTATTCTGGACAACCAAATCATAATCATCAAAGCTGGACTCAACTCTAGAATATTCACCTAAATGAAAAATAATATCAGGTGACAGCTCGCCTGCTAATTCTGCAATATTTAGACTTGATCCTTCTATGTAAGTTACTTCAGATGCATGATTATCTTTGTTACCAGAAAGATAATTATCAAGAGAAATGACTTTATTATGAGTTTGAAGAAATTCACATAGATGCGATCCAACGAACCCAGCACCTCCAATGACGATAATAACTTTATTTTGAAGCATTTCCATTTTTAGCTCTCATTCCAGTTTAGGGTTATAAAGCCTTATTGTATGGCTTAATTAGCTAGAGTCATATTGTATTATCTGAATGAGTAAACTCTGAATTTCCCAATATTAAATAATAGTAAAACTTGTTTTGCAATTAAGATGACAAATTGTGTCACAAGTAAGTTTTTGATTTATAACGACTTTTCACTCCCACTCAATAGTATAGTATTTTGAAACCCTTATAAACAAAGGCTTGCGCAAAGTGATAAAAAAAAATACAGTCATTTATTTATTTATTAATAGTTGCAAATATTAATAAACCAATCATACTGTGGATGTGGAAACAATAAATAAACAAACCAAAAGGGATAAAGCTGATGAGCAAGCAAGTAACATTGAATTTTGAAATAGATGATGTTTTTGGACTTTATCACACATCTACACGCAGTTTTTATTTTGACCAGATAGATAGATTTGAGGAATTAAGCGATAAACCAATACACAAAATTTTTAAACAAGATAAAAAAATGTTTATGTATTGGATGGATGGTTATGCAAATATACTGTTATTCACAAAAATATTAACAAGCTTTGGGTATAAGATATTTATATTAAACGATCTAGCAAAAGAAGATCCCAATGAATATGTTGTTTTAACTGATTACGCTGGTTCATGGAGTGAATTTGATGAAGGCTGAAAATAAAATATCATACAAAATGTGGTGTTACGAAATGTTCCGGGCAAACACTGAAGAACGTATTGAATTCAAGCAAGCGCCTTATCCTCGATGTAGTGACTACGTGAAGGCTAATCGTGATTTTTTGCGATCTAAGTAC
>ENA-ORXF01001008-ORXF01001008.1-marine-metagenome-genome-assembly--contig:-NODE-1008-length-18964-cov-3.992799_pt1 | contig 18964 bp, 15 predicted proteins | sample MGYA00237864_ERZ511476 | MGnify/ENA primary metagenome ERZ511476 (study PRJEB26306, sample SAMN06343908) | marine metagenome | isolation source: coastal waters | place: Atlantic Ocean: West Antarctic... | reverse complement strand
AGATTTTAGTGATCTGTGGTGCCCTAACAATTCTTAGCATGCATGTTAAGAAACTGCTTAGTAGCTATTAGTTACTCAACAGGTATTTCTAGATCTTTTGTGGCCTCTGCAATATCGTCTTCACTAAAAAGGACTTCTGTATTTGAGTTCTTTAGAAGTACAGCCTGGGATAGACTCAGGAGTAGAAATAATGCCGCAACTATACCCGTAAGCTTACCAAGAAAATTAGTTGGTCCAACAGCCCCAAACATAGAGTTTGATGAGCCTCCACCAAATGCAGATCCAAGATCAGAACCCTTCCCTTGCTGAAGAATAACCAGAACTATGAGGATAATGGCAAGAATAATACATAAAAGTTTAATTGTTGTGATGATCATTTTATATTCCTTTTAAATTATGAAAAGAATTTACAATTTCTGCGAAAACTTTTCCATCAAGAGAGGCTCCTCCAATAAGAGCTCCATCAATATTTTTTTGTTCAAAAAAAGATGCTGCATTACCTTTGTTAACACTGCCTCCATACAATACTGCCTCAAGTAGTATATTTGGAAATCGAGATTGTACATCATTTTTTATTACTTGATGAATGCTATTGATCTCATTGGGAGTTGGAGTGCGACCAGTTCCAATAGCCCAAACAGGCTCATATGCAATAATTAAAGAACATTGCAAAGCAAGATTTCCAACTGCATTATCAATTTGGTCAGCTAATACAGCATGTGTTAGATTCTTATGGTTTTGATCTTTTGATTCCCCAATACATAATACTGGTAACAAATTTGCCTTTATTGTTAGCTTAATTTTTTCAGCAATATCTGCATCGGATTCATGAAAAATATTTCTTCTTTCGGAGTGACCAATTAATGAAAAATTTCCACCACAATCGTGAACCATTGATGGTGATATTTCTCCTGTTCTAGCTGCACTTTCAAATAAATCTACGTTCTGAGAACCCACACTTAATGGCCTATTGGATAGTTCTTTTGCTATCTGATCAAGGTAAAGAGCTGGGGGTGCTACTGAAGAAAAGAAAAGGTCTTGATCCACAGTTGAAAAGTAATCTGCAATCCACTGATGAATAAACTTCTTGGAACCATTCTCTTTCCAGTTTGCTATAACTCTAGGAGATGACATTAAAGTTACTCAAATAAAGCTGAGATATCAGCAGCATATTTAGAAGCTGTTGCTTCATTGTCTGATTCAACCATCACTCTAATTTTATTCTCTGTACCGGATGGCCTAACCAAAACTCTGCCAACAGTAATGTCAGATTCAATTTTTTTAATAGACTGTTGAATGGATGATTCCGAAAGAATATCTTTATTTTTTACTATAATATTGATGTTGACCTGAGGCATTTTTTTATAGTTTGTTAAAATTTCTTCTGGATCTTTATTTAAGATTAGTAATGAGGAGATCACTTTTAAAGCTGCTACTGTTCCATCTCCAGTACTTACAAGATCTCTACAAATAATATGCCCAGAAGGCTCTCCACCAAGAAGCCAGCCATGTTCTTTTAAAAGTTTACTAACGTATTTGTCACCCACATCTGCTCGAATAAACTGATAACCTAGGGCTCTAATACCAGATTCAAAACCCAAGTTACTCATAAGGGTGCCAACTATTCCTGACCATGGACCAGTTCTGTTTGGATTAGCAAAAGCCAAGATGTACATGATGTCATCACCATCTAATATGGTTCCATTTTTGTCAATGAGTACCACTCTATCTCCATCCCCATCAAGAGCAATACCAAAATCTGCTCTTTGCTTAATAACTTCTTCTTGTGCTTTTTTAGGTGAAGTGGATCCGCAATCTTGATTGATATTAAATCCATCGGGCTTATCCCCAATACAAATAACCTCAGCCCCAAGCTCTTCCAAAACAGCAGGACTGACTTTATAGCAAGCTCCATGAGCGCAATCTAAAACAATCCTTAGAGAAGAAAAATCAACCTCAGATGGAACAGTAGATTTACAAAATTCTATATATCTATCTCCAGACTCATCAAAACGCCTTGCTTTGCCAAGCTCTTTTGTGGGCACCGGTTTTAAATCGGTACGTAATAATTTTTCTATCTTTTTTTCCGCTTCCTTGGATAATTTCTCTCCGCTACCCTCAAAGATCTTAATTCCATTATCTAAATAGTCATTATGTGAAGCGCTGATTACTACACCAAACTGATTTCTAAGAGATTTTGTAAGATAGGCAACTCCAGGAGTTGGAAGAGGTCCAAGCAATCTAACATTAACACCTGCAGCGATATACCCAGCCTGAAGTGCAGACTCAAGCATATAACCTGAAACTCTAGTATCTTTTCCAATAAGGACGGTATCCCAGCCCATCTCTTTTAAGACTATGCCAGAGGCGTGACCTATTTTGAGACATACTTCGGGAGTGATCTCAGTTTCTACCGGACCTCTAATGCCATCTGTGCCAAATTTTATACTCATTGAAAGAATATTATAGCTCTTCTGCCGGACCCTCAATGATTGTTTTTTTAGTAGCTCTTTTTTTAGGTTTAGTTGGCTCGTCCCAGTCTTTAGGTGCTCGAGGTTTTGCTCCAGCCATAATATCTTCTATTTGATCTGCATCAATGGTTTCATAGGTCAATAGAGCCTCAGCCATAATGTGAAGTTTATCTAGGTTTTCCTCAAGGATAGTCCTAGCTTTTTCATACCCAGTCTCAATAATTTTTCTAACTTCTGCATCAATCATATTGGAGGTTTCAGCTCCAATTCCTTTAGGTGCCATAGATGCTGAACGCCCTAGGAAAGGGCTAGAATCATCTTCCCCATACTTTAAAGGTCCTAGATCTGATAATCCCCATTTTGTAACCATATTGGTAGCTATCCCTGTTGCGACTTCAATATCGTTGGAGGCTCCAGTAGTAATACCATCTGCACCATTAATAATTTCTTCGGCAAGCCTTCCACCAAATAAAGTTGCTATTCTGCTATGAAGATATTGCTTGCTTTGCATGTATCTATCTTCCTCAGGAAGAAACATTGTTACTCCAAGAGCTCGTCCGCGAGGAATAATAGTAACTTTATAGACCGGATCATGCTCTGGCATGCTTTTACCTACAATGGCGTGTCCCGCTTCATGATATGCAGTAATCTTTTTTTGATCTTCTGTCATGATCATGGACTTTCTTTCTGGCCCCATCATGATTTTATCTTTAGCAAGATCAAGGTGGCTTTGATCCACTTTCTTATCTTTATATCGTGCTGCAAATAAAGCAGCCTCATTAATTAGATTAGCTAAATCTGCACCAGAAAAACCAGGGGTTCCTCTAGCTATAACCATTGGATCTACATCTTTACCAAGAGGTACTTTTTTCATGTGCACTTTAAGAATTTGCTCTCTTCCCCTGATATCAGGAAGGTCCACCACGACTTGTCTATCAAATCTACCAGGTCTTAGCAAGGCAGGATCTAGCACATCTGGTCTATTCGTTGCAGCAATAACAATGACCCCGTCACCACCCTCAAAGCCATCCATTTCAACAAGTAATTGGTTGAGTGTTTGCTCTCTTTCATCATGACCACCGCCCATACCTGCTCCACGATGCCTTCCAACAGCATCAATCTCATCAATAAATATGATGCATGGTGAGCTTTTTCGAGCCTGCTCAAACATATCTCGCACTCGAGATGCGCCTACACCAACAAACATTTCAACAAAATCTGATCCTGAGATTGAGAAGAATGGAACCTTGGCCTCACCTGCTATTGCCCTTGCTAAAAGAGTCTTACCAGTTCCTGGAGGGCCTACCATAAGAACTCCTCGAGGAATTTTTCCGCCTAATTTTTGAAATTTGGTTGGGTCTTGTAAAAAATCAACCAACTCCTGGACGTCTTGCTTGGCTTCTTCACATCCTGCAACATCAGCAAATGTTGTGGTGACTTTGCCTCCTTCCATTAGTTTTGCTTTGCTTTTACCAAAAGTCATAGGACCGCCTTTTCCGCCCATACCGCCTTGCATCTGACGCATAAAGAAAAAGAAAATACCCAACAGCAACAAAATAGGAAATGCACCAACCAGCAATTGAGACCAGATTGAAGGCTGTTCAACACTTTCAAAAATTGTAACCACCCCAAGCTCTTCAATAGCATTTTCAACTACCTCATCTCTTTTATAGATTGGGTGGCGTGTCTCAAATCTAGTGCCGTTTAGTCGCTCTCCAAATACAGTCATTTGATCACCTTTGTAGGTGATCGAAGCAATTTGATTTGATAAAACCTCTTGTTTAAACTGGCTGTAGGTTACCACCTCACGTTTTGAGGCTGAAGAGTTCTCAACGTTATTAAAAACAAATATCAGAACTGATCCAAGAACAACCCATACTAGAGCATTTTTCATCATGTTATTCATAGCGTGCCTTCTCCATAAAAATATATTTCTCCAGACTTGCTTTTTGATGCTGCTGGTTTGTGTGTTTGAACAAAGCTGAAACTTTTCTCAATCTCTGTTCTCAATTTTTTTAACAAGTTATTTTGAAAGGTCTTTATTACGAAAGCGCCTTTACCTTTTTTTAAATAATTTGTTGCAGTTGTTAAAGTTAGTAAGTTTAAATTAAAAATATTCTCTTCATCAACTGCGTTTATACCTGTTAAGTTGGGGGCTAAATCAGAGATTACAAGATCAAATTCTCCCTTTAAGTTAACAATTTCTTCTATTGAATTAATGTTCTCTATGTCTTCTTGAAAAAAAGTAACGCCGTTGATTGCAGTCATCGGCAAGAGATCAATTGCATAGATATCTGTTTGAGGTGAAAGTTGCTTCACAAGCTCAGACCAACCACCAGGAGCCGAGCCTAAATCCAAGACTTTTCGTGAGCCTTGTAAAGCCTTGGTTTTATGAAGAATTTCCTCTAATTTAAATACAGCTCGAGAACGCAAACCTAGTTTTTTTGCTTTTAAAGCCCAGGAATCAGCGTGCATGAATCATATATGCTGAACCTTTTCAATCTCTAGAATGATTTCACCTGCTGGTGTAACAATTGTTACCTCATCGCCAACATTTTTACCTAGCAAGCCAATAGCAATAGGAGTCTGAATTGAGATCAGTCCTTGCTCAGGAGCTGATTCCAGATTGCCAACAATCTTATAGGTAATGGATTTATCATTGGTTGAGTCGTATAGGTCTATAGTTGCACCAAAAACCACTCTACCCGTTTCAGGTATTTCTTTTACGTCGATGATCTGAGAATTTCCCAGGGTGCTGTCGAGCTCTTGAATCTTCGCTTCTATAAATCCTTGCTGCTCCTTGGCTGCATGATATTCAGCATTCTCTTTTAAATCTCCGTGAGCTCTTGCATCAGCAATAGCTTGAGATATCTGGGGTCTATCTTTAGTTTTCAGCTTATGGAGCTGGTCCTTAAGAATTAACTCGCCATCCTTGGTAAGGGGAAATTTTTCCATGAGAGGAGTATATCAATGATATGGATGTTTAATGAATTTCTTGAAGTGAATTATAAGTCCAGTCTCCTGAATCTTTATTAAGAGCCTCTACTAATGCAAAGGCTCCAAATATTGTGGTCACGCAAAAGATCTTATTTTGTAATGCAGTTTTTCTTATGGATGCAGAATCCTGAATGGACTGACGTCCCTCCGTCGTATTGATCATCAGGGCAATGGAGTCATTAATAAGTGCGTCAACTACGTGGGGTCTACCTTCACTTACTTTGTTTATTATTGCCACATCAAATCCTAGATTGCTGATGTGCTTGGCAGTGCCCTGGGTTGCTGTGAGCTGGAAGCCACCTTTAATAAGAAGTGGAATCAAGTCTGGTAAAAACTTCTTGTCTGAATCTTTAACACTTATAAAAGCTAAGCCAGCCTCTGGAATAGTTTTATTTGCTCCTTTTTGAGCTTTTGCATAAGCTTCGCCAAAGCTAGAGCCGATACCCATAACTTCCCCTGTAGATTTCATTTCTGGTCCTAAAATTGGATCCACTTCAGGGAATTTATCAAATGGAAAAACTGCCTCTTTTACAAAGAAATAGCCCTCTGGTAATTGATTGGAAAACTTTAGCTCTTCCAGGGTTCGCCCGACCATGGTTTTGGTTGCCGATTTGACCAAAGATCTTCCAAGGCATTTAGAGATAAAGGGAACTGTTCTTGAGGCTCGTGGATTCACCTCAATAATAAAAACATTGTCTCCTTGGGCTGCAAACTGAATATTCATAAGACCGATAACCTTGAGCTCTTTAGCGATTAATTTAGATTGAGTTTCAACAATATTGAGCACTTCATTAGAAAGACTATAAGGGGGCAGTGAGCATGCGGAATCTCCAGAGTGTATTCCAGCTTGCTCAATGTGTTGCAAGATTCCACCTATCTGAATTTCGCTTCCATCAGATATAACATCGACATCAATCTCGATTGCATCTGTGAGATAGCTATCTAGAAGGATAGGTCGATCTTCTGATACAACTACAGCATTTTTTAAGTATCTTTCAAGCTCATTAATATTGTGGACAAGCTCCATGGCTCGACCGCCAAGGACATAGGAGGGTCTTACAACAATTGGAAAGCCTATTTCTTCAGACGCAATCAATGCTTCTTCAAAATTTTTGACTGTTTTATTAACTGGCTGCTTTAGGTTGAGCTTTGTTGCTAGGCTTTGGAAGCGCTCTCGGTCCTCAGATCTATCAATTGCATCCACGTCGGTACCAAGGATCTTGACTCCATGTTGTAACAACGTCTCTGAAAGTTTAAGTGGAGTTTGGCCGCCAAACTGAATGATGACCCCATCAGGCTTCTCAAGATCAATAATATCTAGAACTCTTTCTTCTGTGATTGGCTCAAAATAAAGCCTGTTAGAAGTATCATAATCGGTTGAGACTGTCTCGGGATTGCAATTAATCATAATGGACTCATAGCCTTCTTCTTGAAGGGCAAATGATGCATGCACACAGCAATAATCAAATTCAATGCCTTGCCCAATCCTATTAGGTCCGCTGCCAAGAACAATAACCTTTTTATTTTGAGAGGGTCTAGCCTCACACTCACCATCATATGAGGAATACATATACGCAGTTTCAGTGGCGAATTCAGCAGCACAGGTATCCACCCTTTTAAAAGATGGAAGTATGCTCAAAGCCTTTCTTCGATCTCTCACATCTAGTGAAGAGGTTTTAGTTAAAAATGCAATCCTGTCATCTGAAAAACCTCTTTGTTTAAGGTCAAGCATTTTTAAAGAGTTGATATCCATTAATTGAATGGCCTGGAGTTCGACCTCATGATCAATTAACTCCTGCATTTGGAATAGAAACCATGAATCTATGCCGGTGAGCTTAAAGATCTGATCATTGGTCCACCCCAGTCTCATTGCATCTGCAACATACAAAATTCTTCTTGGTCCAGGAAAGGTTAATTCGTAATGAAGGGTTTCATCTGGATTGCTTTCACCATCTAAAATTGAATCCAGCCCCGAAAGATCTTCTTCTAAGCTTTGAAGAGCTTTTTGCAAAGATTCCTGGAAGGTTCGCCCAATGCCCATCACCTCACCTACAGACTTCATTTGAGTCGTAAGACGAGAATCAGCTTGTGGGAATTTTTCAAAAGCAAATTTTGGAATTTTTGTAACAATATAATCAATGGAGGGCTCGAATGAAGCTGGGGTTAGGCCTTTGGTAATATCATTTTTTAGCTCATCTAAGGTAAACCCTACTGATAAGAGAGCAGCAACTTTAGCAATTGGAAATCCTGTTGCCTTGGATGCGAGAGCAGAGGAGCGACTAACCCTTGGATTCATCTCAATGACCACCACCCTGCCATCTTCTGGGTTAACTCCAAATTGGACATTGCTGCCACCTGTCTCTACACCAATCTCTCTGAGAATCCTGAAGGATTGATCTCGTAGCACTTGATATTCTTTGTCTGTGAGAGTCTGAGCGGGAGCAACCGTAATAGAGTCTCCGGTATGAACGCCCATAGGATCAAGGTTCTCTATAGAACAAATAATAATGCAGTTGTCATTTGTATCTCTTACGACCTCTAATTCGTACTCTTTCCAACCGAGCAATGACTCATCAATGAGCAATTCTGTTGTTGGCGAAAGATCCAAGCCTTTTTCACAAATCGTTTGGAATTCTTTAACATTGTAGGCAATACCTCCGCCCGATCCACCCATTGTAAAAGAAGGTCTTATAATACAAGGGAAACCCAAGCCTTTCTGGACTTCAAGTGCTTCCTCCATGGAATGAGCAATCCCAGATCTTGGGGTCTCGATGCCTATACCTTTCATTGTCTTATCAAAAAGTTCTCGATCTTCGGCTTTATCGATTGCTTCGCGAGATGCTCCGATCATTTCAACGTTATATTTTTTTAAGATACCTTTTTTAGCTAGCGTTAGTGCTGAGTTTAATGCTGTTTGGCCGCCCATGGTTGGCAGCAAAGCATCGGGTCTTTCTTTCTCAATAATTTTTTCCAAAGATTTCCAGTGAATAGGCTCAATGTAAGTTGCGTCTGCCATCAATGGATCAGTCATGATGGTAGCTGGATTTGAATTCACCAAAATGACCCTAAAGCCTTCTGCTTTTAGGGCTTTGCATGCCTGTGCTCCAGAATAATCAAACTCACATGCTTGACCAATAATAATCGGTCCAGCTCCTATAATGAGGATCGATTTCAGATCAGTTCTTTTTGGCATTGTCTTTAATCAGGTGTTTAAATTTAAGAAATAATTCTTCAAGCTCATGGGGTCCCGGACTAGCCTCAGGGTGACCTTGAAAACCAAATGCAGGGCTGTCAGTTAATTCAATCCCTTGAAGACTTTGATCAAATAGTGAAATATGAGTTGATTGAATGTTGCTTGGTAAGCTTTTAGCATCTACTGCAAATCCATGATTTTGACTTGTTATGAAAACAGTCTTAGAAGAGGTATCTTGAACGGGGTGATTGCCTCCATGATGACCGAATTTCATTTTATATGTTTGGCAGCCAGCAGCCAATGCAAGAAGTTGGTGCCCCAGACAAATTCCAAAAGTCGGAATTTTTGCCTCAATGAGTCGTTTAATCAGATCAATAGCATAATCACAAGGTTTGGGGTCTCCGGGTCCATTAGATAAGAAAACTCCATCAGGCTGCATAGCCATCAATTGATCAAACGTAATTTCAGCATTTACAACACTTACTTTACCGACATGCTTTCGCAGCAATCTTAGAATATTCTTCTTTACTCCAAAGTCGATTGCAACAATCAAGGTATCGTCAGTGACTTGAGAGTAGTTCGGCCAAGTGCCTTCATTCCAAACATAACTCTCTTTAGTGCTAACAACTTTAGCTAAATCTAAACCAGCAAGGCCATTAAAAGTGCTTAAGTTTTCTCTTGCTGCATTTGTCATATCATCGGCTGAAGGATAAATGCATGCTTTGAGAGAGCCCTTCTCTCTGAGAATGGCAGTCAGTTTTCTGGTGTCTATTTTTGCAATCCCAATGCATTTATTTTGTAATAAAAAATCATCTAGGGATTGGGTGGCACGCCAGTTACTAAAGTGCCGCGGTAAATCCTTAATCACTACTCCTGAAGCATAAATTGAATCCGACTCACTGTCTTCGGGGTTAATTCCAGTATTACCGATATGTGGATGTGTAAATGTGATGATCTGTTGAGCGTATGAGGGATCTGTAATAATCTCTTGATAGCCAGTCATAGAGGTATTGAAAACAACCTCACCAACCGAAAATTGCTGATACCCAAAACCCAAGCCTTCAAACTCTGTGCCATCCTCAAGAATTAATTTTGCAGGAAATGACATCAATTATTTCCCCTTAGGGAGAAATGAATGGAATGAAAAAAAAATAAGAAAAGAAGAGAGAAAAATACTGATAAGTGAGGATTTAATGAGCTAAAATTGCGTGCTGGCATTAAAACCGTACTTTATAGTGATAATGTGCTCTCGTCCATATATATTGAACAAAAATGAAGATAAATTTAAAAACAAAAGAACAGATAGACCTAATGCGAGTTGCTGGAAAACTAGCAGCTGAAGTCTTGGAGATGATAACCCCCTTTGTGGTTCCGGGTGTAAGCACCGAAGAGCTTGATCAGCGATGCTTTAACCATATCACTGAAGTGCAAAAAGCTATTCCAGCAAATGTTGGCTACAAAGGATTTGAAAAAACAGTTTGCTCAAGCGTCAATCAAGTGATTTGTCATGGAATTCCATCAGAAACTAAAATCTTAAAAGACGGTGATATTATTAATATCGACGTAACCGTGATTAAAGATACCTGGCATGGTGATACATCTAAAATGTTTTTGGTCGGCAAGACACAGCCTCACAATGAAAGATTGGTTCGGGTCACACAAGAATGTCTATATCAGGCTATAGAGGTAGTAAAACCTGGAGCATACATGGGAGATATTGGCGCAGCAATTCAAGGCCATGCAGAAGCCAATCATTATTCAGTTGTAGAGGATTACTGCGGTCATGGAATTGGTCAAATTTATCATGAGGAACCGCAAGTTTTACATTATGGTAAATCTGGAAGGGGCATCCGCATTGAAGAAGGAATGTGCTTTACGATTGAGCCAATGATCAATCAAGGCACAAAATATACCAAGATCCTTAGAGATGGTTGGACTGTAGAAACTAAGGATGGTCGAAACTCTGCTCAATGGGAGCATACTCTTGCGGTAACTGCTCAAGGTGTGGAGGTTCTAACACAACGTATTGAAGAATCCTTTTGAGTAAAGCGTTAGAGTCAAATAATCAGCAGTTTCAAAAAAACTTTCATTCTGTATTATCAGAGCCATCCAAGATTCATGACTACCTTAAAAAAAGAACCAAGGAGTTTGATCAAATAATCAACAAAGAATTTAAAAGACTAGGTCTAACTGATGACTTTGCTTTATTGGCTTTAGGGGGGTATGGCAGAAGTGAGCTTTTTCCATCATCTGATATAGATTTATGCATTGTCCAATTCAAGAAAGTTTCTGACAAGCTCGAAGATGTAAAAGATTTTGTGGCATGGCTTTGGACGCTCAAGGTAAAAGTTGGACATTCTGTCAGGACTATCAAAGATATAGAAAAAATTGCAAAAGTAGATCCCAAGGAGTTCACCTCTCTGCTTTCAAGCAGAATTATTTTTTGCCCAAAAAAAGAAGAAACTGAATTGAAAAAAGGCCTGCTTTCTGTATCGGGTAGCTGGAGTAAAACAAAGTTTTTTAAAATTAAAAAATTAGAGCAAGCTCAAAGGTATAAAGCATTTGACTCAACTGAGTTTAATCTTGAGCCTGATGTTAAAGAGTCTCCTGGTTGCCTAAGAGATTATCAATCAGCGTTATGGATTCTAGAACATTGCTTTGGGGTCAATCACAGCGCTGAACTAAAAGATCTAGAGCTATTTTCTTCATCAGAGCTAAAAAAAGTTGAACACGCATACCATTATGTCCAGTGCGTTAGATTTATGCTTAATTTATCTGAAAAATCTAACAGAATGAGCTTTGAGAACCAGCTGCTTTTGGCAAAAAAATTAAAGCTAAGATCAACTAAAGTCTCTTCAGCTGTAGAAAAATTTATGCACAGTTTTTTTCTCCACGCATCTACTCTTTCTGATTTTAATGAGATGGTATTTCAGGCCTATGAAGATCGGCTCAGCTTATTAAAAAGACCACATACCAAAAGCTATTATCTGTTTAAAGATAGGCTTGGGATTAGTAATAACATCAACCTTGCAAATAACCCAGAGGCTATTTTGCATTCTCTTTTGCAGGTAGGGAAACTAAAAAAAGTTAGAGGCTTGGATTTTGTCTCTATGAAAAAAATTAAAGAGGCATTGCTGAAGATTGATCCAGAATTTTTCTTGTCTCAGTATGCTGGGGATCAGTTTATTTTATTATTAAAATCACCTCACAATCTTCCAATCATTTTAAAAAAGTTAAAACAACTTGGGATACTGCGCTTATTAATACCTGAGTTTGGAGAAATTGAAGGGCAGATGCAATTTGATATGTTTCATGTCTTCACCGTTGATGAGCACACTTTAAAAGTGGTTATCAACATGCATCGAATGAAAATAGGAGAATCCAGCGATTCCCTGAAAATTGAATACGAATTAATCAATAAGCTGCCTAAAATTGAGCTTTTATATCTAGCGGGTATCTTTCATGATCTTGGAAAAGGCAAAGGAGGAGATCACTCAAATATTGGAGAAACGATAGCAAGAAAGTTCAGCCGAAGATTAGGCTTTTCAGCTCATGATGCTGAGCTTCTTGGTTGGCTCGTCAAAAATCATCTGGTCATGTCTTCAATGTCTCAAAAGACTGATGTGCATGATCCTGAAACAATTACAGCATTTACCAAAAATGTGGATAGCGCTGAAAAGTTAAATTACATCTACCTGCTAACCATTAATGATATTCAGGGAACCAACCCAAGTTTATGGAATTCATGGAAGCATGATTTACTCAAGGATCTTTTTTTAGCCTCTCGGCGGAAGTTAAATTTAGAGGAGCCGAGGCTTAATCAATCTGTCATTGCAGAGCGTAAAGATCAATCAATCGCTGCTCTTTCTCAAAAACAGCTAAATATCGTGAGCCCCATATGGAGCAAACTTCCACAATCCTACTTTGTAAAAAATAGCCTTACTCAGCTAAGCAATCACTCAAAAGCGATTGCCAAAAAAGAAGCTGTGAGCCTCACAAAAAGAGGAAATTTAATAGAGGTGTTCATTTTCTTGCCAAATCAACCAGGCTTATTTTTTAGAACCGTTTCAGCATTTGAGCTGCTATCTCTGGAGATCATTGATGCCAATATCCAAACCACCAGCGATGATCAATATGCTTTAAACACATTTATTTGTCGTCATAAAGTACTGGGCTCTAATCTCACTCAGAGAGATCATGCCAACATCAAGCAAAAGATCGTAGCTCAAATATCCTCAGAATCACTCGAGAAAAGACGCGCAATCAATGCACAAAATATCAAGCATCCCTTCAAATATCAAACCAGAGTAAACATTAGCTATGTTCAATCTCAAGAGGCATACCTAATTACTCTTGAAACATTAGATCAACCTTCCCTGCTTTCAAAAATTGCAGATGTGCTGGTAAAAAATGAACTCAGTATATTCTCTGCAAGAATTACCACTCTTGGAGAAAAAGTAGAGGATAATTTTTTAATTAAAAGTGAGGAAATTCATGCCAAGATAAGTGCCTCTCAGCAAAAAATTATTACTAACCAACTGCAAGCAATTTAAGTTTCTTATAGATGGAATATTTTGAATGAGTCTATATATAATAACTATATGAATAATTTTCCTATCATTGGTATTGGTGTCGCTTCTCTTGATCAATCAGGGAAGACATTATCGGTTTTCTATCCTGTTATTTCCTGCGAAGGTGGTTCCCTTAATTACGATAAAAGTTTTGTACAGCTGGATGCCCTAACAACTGATAGGGTCACTGCGATTCATGATCTTGAAGCAATGAGTGGCATCGATCCGATATTAGATGCGCTCTTAAAGAACATGGATGAAAGATGCAAACTAGTTTTATGCAAGCTCAGTGAGGACAAGCCTATTGAGTTGGTTGAGGAAGCATATTTAAAACTGCACTTGCTGTCCTATAAAATCTATCAACCCAACACACTCAATTTAGATAATCTGTTCAACATTTTACCAAATGTAGCTTGGACCAATCATGGCCCTCAAGAACTGGAAGAAGCCAAAATGAATCTTGCAATATCTCATGCAAATCATGGCTCGTTTGAAATCAAATCCATGGATAAATTTCCCCAACTAACTGATTTTGTAATTCCGCCTCAAGTAAGAATTGCTGATACCAGCAGAGTAAGATTGGGTGCCTATTTGAGCGAGGGCACAACTATCATGCATGAAGGTTTTGTAAATTTTAATGCAGGCACACTGGGGCCAGCCATGATAGAGGGTCGGATTTCAGCAGGTGTGGTTGTAGGGAAAAATTCAGACCTAGGTGGTGGATGTAGCACCATGGGCACTCTCTCAGGTGGCAATAATGTTCGCATCTCCATAGGTGAAAATTGCCTGCTGGGGGCAAACTCAGGACTTGGAATTCAACTTGGCAATAATTGCATAGTTGAGGCCGGTCTCTATCTCACTGCTGGAGCAACGATCAATGTGCTAGATAAAAACTTGAAAATACTTCGGTCAGTCAAAGCCGCTGAGTTATCCGGAGAAGATAATTTATTGTTTATTCGTAACTCCCTCTCCGGTGCTCTGGAAGCAAGGGTGAATACTAAATCTGTAGCTCTCAACTCATCTCTGCATGATAATTCTTAGATGTCTGCACTAACACTTGCTCAATCACTAATTAGAATTAATTCAATCTCTCCGAATGATGGAGGATGTTTTGAGATCATCACGTCTGAGTTATCACAGCTTGGGTTTTCTATTGAGGTAGTTCCTGAGCTTAATTCAGAAACTTTACTAGCCAAGTATGGCAACACGGGGAAAGTCTTTTGTTATTTAGGTCATACCGATGTGGTTCCTTCTGGCCCTTCGGAAGAATGGACCTCACCTCCATTTGAAGCATGCGTTATTAATGATGAGCTGATCGGAAGAGGGGCTGCTGATATGAAAGGAAGTGTTGCAGCTTTTATCGAGGCATTGAAGCAATTCCTTAAGACCTGCCCTGAACCAGATTTCCAAATTTGGATAATGCTTGCAAGCAACGAAGAGGGAGAACCAGAGGATGGAAAAATCAATACATTGATGCAATCACTTGCAGATAAAAATGAAATGATTGATTTTTGTCTTGTTGGCGAAGCTAGCTCCTCTAAAAATGTTGGTGATGTTTTAAGAGTTGGAAGAAGAGGCTCATTGAGTGGCAATCTAAAGTTAATTGGGAAACAGGGGCATGTGGCTTATCCCACAAAAGTGTTGAATCCAATTTTGGAAGTTGGGCCAATCATTGCAGAGCTCAATCAAATTATCTGGGATCATGGAAATGAGTTTTTTGATCCCACATCTTTTCAAATTTCAAATATAGATTCAGGCACTGGGGCAACTAATGTTGTACCAGGCCATTTGAACATGTTGTTTAACTTCAGATTTTCTCCTGAATCATCAGAAGCATCACTGAAAGAAAGATTGATTGAGGTGCTGGAGAAGTCTAAGTGTACCCATGACATTCAATGGACGTTAAATGCACAGCCGTACCTGACCAAGGAAACAAATTTCTTAAATATTGTTCAAGCTGCCTTGATCAAGGTGAATCATGCGCCTGCTCAAGTTGATAATGGTGGTGGAACCTCAGACGGACGATGGGTTTCTCCATTTGGAGCAGAAGTAATTGAATTGGGGCCAAGAAACAAAACAATCCATCAAATCGATGAACGTATTTCAGTCCAAGATCTTGAGTTACTGACAAGCATTTACAATCAAATACTTGTCGAAACCCAAAATTCTTCTAGCTAGAGCTATCTGATTCCTTTGCGCCTTTGATCAAGAAAGAAAGGGCAATCAATACTGCTGCTATCACAAGGTAGTACTGAATCATAAAGCTAAACACAGGCGAAATAGTCTCGAGACCGCCATCAAGAGCCTCCCCTCCCAGTAGCCCTGCCATCACGCCGCCAATGGCACTCGCCAGAAACCACAATCCAAACATTTGACCCATGTATCGCTTAGGACCATATCTAGAGAAGGCAGATAGCCCAATTGGGGATAATGCAAGTTCACCCCAAGTTTGAAACAAGTAAGTTAGAACCAGCCACTGCATTCCAACCGGAGCAGATTCAAGCGCTATGTCTACAGCAACAATCATGACAAGAAAACTTAAAGCCATGAATAATAAACCTATGGCAAATTTAATTGGTAGGTTTGGATTTAAATTGATTCTTGCTAAGTAAGTCCATACCCCTGCAAAAATAGGCGCAAAAATTACCACAAACATTGGATTGGCAAACTGCAACCAACCAACTGGAATAATAAATCCTGCAACCGAAAGATCAGTGTAATCTCTTGCGAAAATATTCAATGATCCAGCCGATTGGTCAAACCCAGCCCAAAAAGCTGCAGCTCCAATAAATAACAAGAATAATAAAATTAAATTTTTTCTCTCACTCGCTGATAAACCAGCAAATAAAAATAAATATACAAAATATAACCCAGCAACAATGGTTAAAAAGTAAGCAAATTTTTCTGCAAAGAATCTAGGGTCTATGGTTATCAATCCAAGTAATCCCATCCCTATAACTGCGAACATAATCACAAGAGAAGCATTCATGTACTTGGTAAGAGTTGATCTTTTCTCATCTGACATTGCATTAGGATGTAAGCCAGCTTCACCTAAAAGATTTCTGGTTCTGACAAATTGAATAACTCCAAATGCCATGCCAACTCCAGCAGCTCCAAAACCCCAATGCCAACCAATTTTCTCACCTAAATAGGCACAGATAAGAAACCCCAAGGTAGAGCCGATATTGATAGACATATAAAAAATTGTGAACCCAGAATCACGCTTCTCATCAAGATCCTTGTAGAGCTCTCCAACAATGGTAGAAATATTTCCTTTTAATAGCCCTGTGCCAAGCACAACAAATGTTAAACCAAGAAAGAATGACTGATCGATCGGCAGCGCAAGGGTGAAGTGACCCAAAGCAATAATGAACGCACCAATCAAAACAGCTTTCTGATGACCTAAAATATTATCAGCAATCCATCCTCCCGGCACGACCATGAAATACACCATACCAACATAAATACCATAAATTGCCTGAGCATCCACTTGAGACCAGCCCAGACCAGGGTTGAATCCTGACACTGCTCCAGTCATATAAAGCACAAGCAAAGCTCGCATGCCGTAATAAGACATCCTTTCCCACATCTCTGTTAAAAAGAGAGTTCTAAGTCCAATTGGATGACCAAAAAAAGTATTACTTTTATCCATAGTATTTAAGATATGATTTGTAGAAATAATATATCAGAATAATGCAAAAAACTCCTTACATTGGACCCTTTATCAGATCCATCGCTGCAATTTATGACTTCTTTCTATTGCTGGGTGTATGGTTTTTGGTTGGCTCTGTTGCTTTATGGCTCAATCAGGGTGAGACGCTTCATCCGCTTGTTGGATCTATCTTAGTGTTGGTCAGCGGGTGGCTATTTTTTGCAATCTTCTGGATGAAGAATGGTCAGACCTTAGGAATGCAGGTTTGGAAAATTAAATTAGTATCTGCTAAGGACCTTGGTCCTATTTCCATTCAACAGACAGCTTTAAGGTACTCGGTGAATTGCGGAGTTATTGCTTTGCTTGGTATGCCACTGCTCTTAATTTACTTCAGCCCCAACAAGGTTGCAGTGAATGATGTTTTATCACAAACCCGATTAATTTCGAAGCCAGATTAAATTCTTCTGAACGAGTAAATGCCTCCGCTCAAAATAATGAGTATTGGAAGCAGATTTGCAATTAAAACTGGCCATTGATAAACCAAGAAAGAGACTAAACTTAAATCTTTTAGCAGCTCATACATTAAGCCAATCGATATCCCTAATACAATCTGACGCCCAACACCACCAGACCTGCTGGAGCTAAACATTAGGCTGCCAGCTAAGAAAATAATTGCCATGATTGAAAAAGGTGACAGGAGCTTGGTATAAATTGAGGACTTGATAAGTTGAGAGTTTTGGAAATTATCTTGATTGTCTTTAAGGAGTGTAAATAAATTTATCAGAGTAATGTTTTTAAAAGACATGCCTGAAAGATTTTTCTCAATTTTAAGAGGGGTCAATTGCTCTTTAAGATTTGAAGGGGTTGATGGAAAGGTAATCTGACCATCTTTTAATTGACCATCTTTCAGCGTCTGATTTGAGCTGATTGATCCGTCAGCACTAAAATCAATGACTCTAACGCTTTCTATGGCAGTAGAGTTTAAATTTTGAATGCCGATGAGGCTATCTCCATCAAAATACCAAGATGTCTGTATTAAATCTTGCTGAGTGGATTGAGCTTTAGCATCAATACTTGCTTTAGCAGCCAAGTCAATGAATACAAACTCATCAAAAGTAAGAAGTAATAAAGAAAGACACATGGGCCCTACTCCACATATTGCAACTAATTTCATTGGCGAAAAACCTGCTGATCTTAAAAATACTAAATTTCCCTGTTGATTGAAAAGCACCAAAGCAATCAATGTTCCGATTAGGACTGAGCTTTCTAGGTACTGCATGCCTTTGTGGAATTGCTCTAAAGCTAGGCTCATAAGCAAAGCTATAAAGGAGGTGGATGTAGATACATTCTCTAGCTCCAAAATCACGGAAATAGAAAAATCTAAAAAGACCAACACCAGCCAAGTCGTCAAAGAGACTACAAAGCATTTAAATATTAAGTGCCTGCTGTAACTGCCAAAAATTTCTTTCATGAGCTAAGCCACATCATCAACCCAAAAATTATAAACAGAATGAAGGAAATTTTATATCTTGTGCCAGCCTTGTGTGATCGAAATAATCCCTTGCCATCATGAAAATACACAGCAGCACTAAAGGCAAAAAATAAAGCATGGATGGGCCACAGAGCATAAAACATAAAGTGATAAGAGTTAGCGAAGCTTTCTCTTAGAGCGACCAAGGCACTCAAATAAAGAATGTAAATCAAAATTCCAAGCACCAAACTGCCCTCTTTGCCTGAGCGTGGATTTGATTTACCAAATGCAAACCCCATTACCATCAGCGAGAACAGCATCAATGGGATACTGAAGCTCCACTGTTGGTTGATAAAGCTAGAGGTCTCTTGAAAATCTAATAATTTCTTCAGATTGAATGACTCAGCACCATCCTCCCCTCCATCAATAGAGTGAGTGAGCTCTACAAAAGAAATACTAAGGTTGCTGTCATCATTGATATTGGGATATATGAAGCCATTACTAAAATTCAAAAGCATTTGGCCGCCTTCACTCACAACCTCTAACTCCTTAGATTTAATAAGGGCCATGGACGTATCTTTTTCTACAAAAAAGGTCACATCTTGCATG
>ENA-ORXF01001007-ORXF01001007.1-marine-metagenome-genome-assembly--contig:-NODE-1007-length-18973-cov-23.341977_pt1 | contig 18973 bp, 17 predicted proteins | sample MGYA00237864_ERZ511476 | MGnify/ENA primary metagenome ERZ511476 (study PRJEB26306, sample SAMN06343908) | marine metagenome | isolation source: coastal waters | place: Atlantic Ocean: West Antarctic... | reverse complement strand
AATTGGGAAAGAATTCACAAAATTTTACTGTGACGACCCAAATGTAGGTAAAGTTGTTACGTTATCCAGAAAAACTAGTGATTCAGTTCACAAAAAAATTCAATCAATAGAGATTGATTATAGTAAAGATGAAACATTTGAAAACTTAGATAAAATATCAAAATTAGAATCTATTAGTACAATCATAATCGCAACTGGAATTCTCCATACAGATAAAGTTAAACCTGAGAAATCAATAAATGATATTAATTTTGAGAGCTTAAAAAAAGTATTTCAAGTTAATGTTTTCGGTCCTATTTTATTAGTAAAAAAACTTTTACCGCTTATCAAGAAATCACAAGGAGTTAAAGTTGTTTTTTTAACGGCAAGAGTTGGAAGTATTTCTGATAATACACTTGGTGGATGGCACAGTTATCGGAGTTCTAAAACTGCACTTAATATGACGATAAAAAACTTTTCGATTGAGTTACAGAGAGCTAATAAAGAAAATATAGTAATAGGTATACACCCAGGAACAGTCAAAAGTAATTTATCAGAACCTTTCTTAAGCAATATCAAGCACGATGTTTTTAGTCCAAGAGAAAGCGTTGAACTAATGACAAAGGTTATTGGTAAACTTAATAAAAAAGATTCTGGAAAGTGTTTTGATTTTTCAGGAAAGGTAATAGATTCCTAATTATTTTTAATTTGAAAGATAGTAGCTATAATCCTACTATTTAGGACCTGGTTAAACTGTAAAATTATGGAGGTAAGCAACACAATATTAATTTTTACATACTTATTAAATCAATGCCCTAATGGATAATAATATTAAATTAGTACCTAAATAAACAAAAAAGCAGCATTATGTGGAGTCTTTAGACATAAAAACTACTAGTTAATAATAATTAAAGTAGCCCTCTATTTGTATACTTAATTATCTGAGGTAAAATACTTCGTATAAAAAAGCGTTACTACAAAGGCTATCTTTTGAAAAAAGTATTTCACAGAACATTAACCTATTCAGAAAAATAAAGACATGTTGTTATATGAAAAATTAAGCTGCCTTATTCTCCTAATTTTAGTAGCAATACTGGTGGTTAATAATCAATATTCTGAAAAATATAAAGTTTACGGAGATTGGAGGGGTGACTTTAAGGGTTATGAATTATTTTTTGAGTTTAAATCGAACCACAGGTTTAAGTTAATTTTTAAAGATAAAGTGTTAAAAACTTCAAATGTTATTAAAGGAAACTTTTATGCTGATTACTCAAAAAAACCAATTTCATTATCATTAAAAAATTTACCGAATACATCACATCCACTTCATACAATAATAAAATTTAAAGGTAATAATTTATTGACTATAGAGAAGTTTTCTACTAAGGAAAAATTTCGACCAATGATTTTTAGTTACGAAGAGAACATGAAACTAGAACGATCACTTTAATTATTGAAGATGTACTATAATAATCACTTAATAAATTATATAAATAAATAAAACTTATGGAATTTCTAGAAGAATTTTTAACGGTTACGGATACTCAAATATCTATTGTTGGGCTTATTTTTAGCCTCATACTTACAGCTTTCCTAGCAACAATTTTGGCAGGAATTTATACAAGGTATGGATCAACCCTATCAAACAGAAGGGTATTTAGTAGAAACTTTATACTCATTGCTTTAACAACGATGTTAGTTATTACAATTGTAAAATCTTCGTTGGCACTATCACTTGGTCTTGTTGGCGCACTCTCAATTGTTAGATTTCGATCAGCGATAAAAGAGCCTGAAGAACTAGCATATTTATTTTTAACAATCTGTGTTGGTTTAGGTATGGGGGCTAATCAGGTTATGGTGACTGTTGTAGCTTTTAGTATTATTTGCGTAATTATTGTTGCATCTCACAGACTATCCCACATTAAAACTGATGACAAAAACATCAACTTAACGATTCATAGTAGTAACAAAAAAATCACTTTAAAAAAGATTATTGAGGTCTTATCAGAGCATTCATTAGCTATAAATTTAAGAAGGTTTGATGAAACTCCAGAAGAGATAGAAGTTGCACTGATGATTACTTTTAATGATTTATCCCAGCTTAGTAGTGGCAAGGATGCCCTTAAAAAAATAGATAACAAACTTAAATTTAGTTTTATTGAAAATAAAGCTATTTATTAATTTAGTACTGTAAGGCCCTAATTAATATTAATAGTCACCATTAAACAAGATTTGTGCTCACAAAAAAACTTTTAAGTTACGAATATGATAATTAAAAAAAGTCCTAGCAAAACATTAAAAAACTTATTACACGAACTTTCTAATGCAAAAAGAACAGTGTTGATTTCTATTTTTTTAATTTTTTGGTCTTTCCTACTTTTTGCAATGGGAGATTTCTATGGTGAAACTATAAAATTTGTAGAAACTAAACAAAGCTTTAAAGACTTAATCACCTTTATTAAAAATCCTAGTTACAAAGGTTTCTTTAAAACTTCTAAAGAAACAGTTTCCTTTGATATTGAATTTCTTGACCTTCAAGAATTAAACACTCGACGAACATTGGCATTAAAAAATTATTCACTTAAATTTATTGAAAATGATTATATAAATGCTGACATGACATATCAAGGTGAAAAATTTCCTGTAAAAATCAAATTAAAGGGCTCAACTGCTAGTGAGCATCAGCTTCCTAAAAAATGGTCTTTTAAAGTTCAATTAAGAGGTGATAGTCGCTTCATGGGAATGCAGTCATTTTCATTAATGGACCCAAAAAGAAGAGCTTATATGATGGAGTGGTTTTACAGGGCTGCATTAAAAGAAGAGGGTATTATTACCAAAAAATATGATTTTATTAATGTGTCTATAAATGGCTCCTCATTGGGATTGTATGCATTCGATGAAGAGGTTAATAAAACTGTAATAGAAAGAAATATGAGGCGTGATGGCCCAATAATTAGCTTAAATGATGATTCTTTTTGGCTAGATAAAGCTGCTTGGATTCTTCCCTCAAATAAATGGGGCGACAGGTACTTGTCAGCTCCATTTGAAATAAAAAATTCAAAAAACAATATTACAACAAAACAATCTCAAGAAGCAATAGATTTACTTAGTGCTTTTAGGCGAGGGGAATTATCTGTAAGTGAGGTTTTTGATGTAGAAGAATTAGCAAAATATATAGCTATTAGCGATGTTTTAGGTGCTGGACATGGATTTCTACCATTTAATAGTATTTTTTATTATAACCCTATTATTCATAGGCTGCAGCCATTCCCTGATGATGCTTATAGTGAATATATAGCTGATAACTTGTTGTTTAGATATGATGGTGAGCCTGAGGGTGCTTACTTAACTCAAATTGCTAATGATTTTGGTTTTGCGGAAGCCTATTTGCGTGAAATGAATAGAATTAGTAAAAGAAGTTTTGTTGACAATCTATTATTGAAACATAGTAAAGAAATAACTGAAATTTATGAAGCATTTACTGCGGATTTTGTTTCACAGGAAACTGTAAAAATTCCCTCTAATATTATTTATAATAAAATTAGAGGGCTGAATGAAAAATTGAATCCTCATAAAGCAGTTATTGCAAATTTTGAAAAACTTGATATTGATGGAGTGACTCTTAAGATAGCTACTTCAACTTCTCTGCCTATAGAATTAATTAGTCTTACTGTTGATGACGAATTTATATTATTACCATGCAAATTAGATAAAAAAAAATGTGTTCGTAATATAAAAGGTAGGATGCATCAAAACGTTATTAACTATTCTGAGTATGAGTTTTTTTACCCAAAATTATTTGATATTTCTTTATATCCAGATCTTTCGGAAAATGTTGGACTATTAAAAGTGAATTATAGAATATTAGGAAGTGATGTAATAAGGTCTGATTCTATTTTAAGCTATAAGGCTTATGACTCCTTAAGGATAACCAAAGATTCTAAATTAATGAATCCTAATTATAAGGAATTTAATTTTTTGGACTTCGATGAAGTTGGTAAAATAATTAACATTAAACAAGGTGTATGGAAGTTAGAAAAAGATTTAATTATTCCTAAAAATTATACATTTAGCGCTGGACCTAACACCACTATAGACTTTATTAACTCTGCAAAAATTATTTCTTATTCTCCTATTTTATTTGAAGGATCTAAGGAGTCTCCAGTTAATTTTATCTCATCCAATGCCTCCTCAGGCTCAATAACAGTGTTTGCAAACGGGAAAAAATCAAAATTAGATAATGTAGTTATAGATGGCTTAGTCAATACTAGCGAATCTACCGGGGCAGTTACTTTCTATAAATCTCCTGTAGATATCAAAAATACCAGATTTATAAAATTAAAATCAGAGGATGCACTAAATATAATTAAGTCATCTTTCTCTATTGCTGATAGTATTTTCAGTGATAATTATTCTGACTCCCTTGATGTTGACTTTGGTAAAGGAAAAATTATTAATTCAAAATTTATTAATTCAGGTAATGACTCGATTGACCTTAGTGGCAGTGATGTAACTATTTCGTCGGTCAACATTTATAATTCGGGGGATAAAGGTATAAGTGTTGGAGAAAACAGTGTTACAAGAATAGATCATAGTGAAATAAATTTTTCTAAAATAGGGGTAGCAATGAAAGATAGTTCGTCAGCTGCTATAAATAAAGTTTCAATTAAAGATTGTGATTATGCTATTGCCCTCTATCAAAAAAAACCTGATTTTGGGCCTGCTAATGTTACTATTGGGCTAACTAAACTTGAGCGTAATCTTCATGACTACATTGTAGAAAAAGATTCAACTCTAATTGTCGATGCAATGAAGGTTCCTGGAAAATTTAAAAATGTTTACGAAAGGTTATATGAAAATAAATAAACTATTACTTACTTTTGTTTCAAGTCTTACTATATGCATAATTTTTTTTACATCTAACGCTATTGGTGGTATTAAATCTAAAATTAGTAATAAAGTGCTAGATCTACAAAAGTCACCTCAAACATATTCTTTTATTGTAGCAGGACATACTTATGGTTCTCCAGGTCCTTCTATGTATCCGGCAGCATCACTTTTAGGGAGTATTGATTTATTTAACAGCTTAAAGCCAGATTTTATGATGCTACTTGGTGATGTCATACAACATCAGGGATATCCACCGATTCTTGGTGAATTAGAAACAGAGGTATTTAAGGATTCACTGGTTAATAAGTTAGAGTTTCCTGTATTCAACGCACCTGGTAATCATGATTTACGTGATCGAAAATCATATAAAAAACATTTTGGGGAAACATATTTTCACTTTCAGAAATCTTCAGAGCTTTATATAGTTTTAGATACCGATCTCGATCCATCTAGTATGATAAAGCCACAAGTTGATTTTGCTCTTAATCTGATAGAGCTTGCTGCGGAAGATAAAAAAATTAAAAATATCTTTGTATTTCAACACCGCGTTATCTGGGCTTTCGATAATTACCCAATTAATACTATTAATCCTTGGGGCAATGATATTAATTCAGTAAGTAATAATTATGAAAAATTTATCTTGCCAGCATTAAACTTATTAGCAAAGAAAAAGAATGTGTATTTATTATCTGGGGATTTAGGTATAGGGTCTTTTGTACCAAATAAATATCCTCGAGAGTCATTTGATATATTTTATCAAAAATATAATAACATTACATATGTAGCAACCGGCTTAGCTGAAAATCATAAAGATAAAGTTATTAAGGTTGATGTTAGTTCTAGCGGAGAAGTAGATTTTAAACTAATTCCATTATTTGGATCTAAAATAGAAAATATAGAAAAGTACGGTCTCGATTATTGGAAAAATGAATTCAAAGATCTAGTTGAACCTAGTGCTGCAAGTAAAGCCAAAGAAAAAGTAAAAAAGTTTTTACTTATGAATTTTTCATTATTTGTACTTGGAAGTATTTTATTAATCTTGTTGGCATTTGTTTATATACTATTTTTAAGACACCAATTAACCAAAAAATAATGGTAGTTGCTATGAATTATAGATATGAACGAAAATTTTTAATTGATACTCTTTCTTTACTTCAAATTGAATCAATTGTTAGGTCTCATCCTGCTAAATTCGAAGAGTCATATAAACCTCGAAAAGTTAATAGCCTATATTTAGATGATATTAATATGCAGAATGTAGAGGATAATTTAGCTGGCATTAATAATAGAGAGAAAGAAAGAATTCGCTGGTATGGAGAGACATTTGGTAAAATTAAATCTCCAGTGCTCGAAATTAAGATTAAGAGAGGTCTTTTGGGGGCTAAGGAACTTCATCCTTTAAAAACCTTTAGCTTAGATAGTGGCTTTGGTAAAAAATCAATTCAAAAAATATTCGAATCCTCAAATATACCTGAATACAATATGCATATATTAGGTTTACGTAACCCAACTATTCTTGACGTTTACACCAGGAAGTACTTAATAAGTTCAGATAAAAAATTTAGGCTAACTATAGATTTTAATATAGAGTACTTTAAAATAAATCAATTATACAACACCTTTTTAGAAAAAATTTCAAGTCATAATGTAGTTATGGAATTGAAGTATGATGCTCAATTTGATAATGAGGCAGAACAAATTACCAATTACTTTCCATTTAGAGTTACAAAAAGTTCTAAGTACGTTTCTGGTGCAGATTATTTCTACTCTGTATCTTGAAAGTAAATTGTTAGAGGTAGCTCAAGTGTCTTAAACATTACTATATCTTTTTTTTCTGCATTGCAGGCCAGCAAACTGGATTAAGTTTGGTAGCAGCAATTCCTCCGGGGGCAACTCCAGGAATGAACTTTTGCCAGTCACCTGAGACCATTGTTGGGTCCTTAACCACCCTTGCTCCATCTGCGAAATATGTATTAGCCAAAACTATACGGCTCTTCGAAGTTCTGTTGCCGCTTGCTGTATGAAAACTCAAATTATGATGAAAGCTTGCCTCCCCCATTTCAAAAGGTTTAGAATCAATAGTTACCTGGTTTGCCTTAAAAACCTCCGTTACTTTTTTGTCGTAGCTCGTATCATTTTTATTAAAAATAATATTTTTAACGAGATTAAAGACGCTTAACGGCTTTGCGAATGATAAAGGCCCCATAGCTACTGGCACTGGTTGTGCTGGCATCCATGCGGTCACAACATCATTTGTCTCTAAAGGGAAATGATGATCGTCGTAATGCCAAGGAGTGCGACCACAACCGGGTTCTTTTGAAAGTGCGTTGTCATGGTAGAGGCGAACGCTTTTTATGCTTAGCAGGTCCGCTGAAATCTTTGCAATACGAGGGCTAAGTACATATAGCCTGATGATACGGCTCTCTAGCCACATCATTTCGAGGCTTAGAAAGCGGTTAGCCCTGTTGTTTTCTGGAAACGCCTTAATAAGAAGGCGTATGAGTTCCTTTCGCAAGCGAACTACAGCTGCTGGAGACAAAACATTTCGTAACCTTATGAATCCATCTCTCCTAAAGGCAATGTGGTGCGCCTCTGTTAAGTTGTATGGAGTAGAAAGCTCATCTTCTAGTTCACTATCAGACAATGTGTCGAAATGCTTTATGGGCTCAACATCGACGAAGTTAGCTACATCGTCTTTGTCCTCGTTGTCAGCAAGAGTTACATACCAATCCCACCAAGCTTGATTGTCCTGCTCCCAATATTGGTCTAAGTCCTCGCCAATTGCATTTGGGGCTTCAAGTAAATCATTAGAAAGTATTTTTTTATCGATAACGTAATTTCCTAAAATAATATATTTAAAAATCTTAATAGCTATTAACGCATTAGGACAGCTTTAAATTAGAATTAGTTGCATTTATAACTTGTGTGTATTATGACGCATTACATTAGCTTTAAAATTCTATTGAAACCCCTGATAATCAGACGGTTGAGAATAATATTATTCAAAGAGTAACTTTTTTTGTAGGGGTTTAGTTTATATGGGTAAAGAAAATATTAAGGAACTTGACTATTTTGTCGACATCCAACCTAAAAAGAAAATAGAATTTTATGAGGCTGCTTTAGAAGGGCTATCATTGCCGCAGAAAACAATATCGCCTAAATTTTTTTATGATGAGCGTGGCTCAAAGATCTTTGATAAAATTTGTGATACGGAAGAATACTACGTAACTCGAACCGAAGTAGGATTACTCAATGATATTAAAGAAGAGCTTTATTCCCTGGTTGAGCCTGGTTCAGCAGTCGTAGAATATGGTTGTGGGTCTAGTATTAAGATCAAAGCACTATTATCAGCTTTACCAGAGCCACTGCATTATATTGCAATAGATATTTCAAAATCCCATCTCATTTTAACCGCACAAGAAATTGCATCGGACTACAGTAATATTTCAGTTGGTGCAATTTGTGCAGATTTTATGGAGCCAATTGATTGGCCAGAAAGCGCTAATTTTGATTCGTCAAAGCGGCTTGCTTTTTTCCCTGGTTCTACCATTGGCAATCTAAACCCAAGTCAAGCAATTCAATTTTTAAAAAATGCGCGCCATTTGGTCGGTGATGATGGCACATTTTTAATTGGCGTTGATATGAAGAAGGATGCTGGGATTTTCAATCAAGCTTACAATGATGCAGAAGGTCATACCGCTGACTTTAACTTGAATCTTCTGCATAGAATGAAAGGTGAACTAGACGCTACTGTAAATATCTCTGAATTTTCTCATAAAGCCTTTTATAACGAAAAACTTGGAAGAGTTGAAATGCACCTTGTTAGTGATATTAAGCAGGTTATTAAAATTGATAGTTTAGAGTTCTCCTTTGAAAAGGGAGAAAGTATACATACTGAATGTTCCTATAAATATTCTATAAAAGAATTTTCTGAGTTAGCAAAAAAATCAGGGTTTAGCTTGGTAAAGAATTGGACTGATAAGAAAAATCTTTTTGGTATTTATTTAATGAAAGCTATTTAAAAATTATATTCATGCAATTAAACTATTCAAAAGTTAAGCTATGAAAATTGAATCTACTTGGACACGACAGTTAGAGAGTGGCCAACAGCCAAGTAGCTCAGATGTACGAAACCATCTCGACGCTGTTCATGACAATAATGCCGGTTTCACAGAAGCATTTGCATGGAACTGTCGTGATGTGAATGGCAAAAATAGTTATGAGTTGCTTGCTGATATTATCGACCAAAATTATCATTCTCACGCCCTAGATCTCGGGTGTGGTAGTGGGGTTCTGCTAGACCTTTGTAATCAACGTTTCGGGTCTGAATTGGTGCTTTCGGGTGTTGATATGAATGAATCCGAACTACAGCTTGCACGTAAGCGCCTTGCACATACGGATATCAAGCTCCATCAAGGCACAGCACAGAACCTTGATCAATTTCCTGATTCATCTTTTGACGTGATCTTTTGCCATTGGGCATTGACCTTAATGGATCCAGTGGTCGAAGTACTTGCGACAACCAAGCGACTACTTAAGGAAAGAGGTACTTTTGCAGCCATTATTGACGGGAATCCCAAAACTGCTCCCGGCTATCTCGAAGTCCACGATATTATTTACAAACACGTACAATCTAAGTATCCGGATTACGGTGTTTTTGAACTTGGTGATCCGCGTGTGAGAACAGCCGAGGGATTGCAAAAACTTATGGCAGAAACCTTTGAAGATTTTGATGTCAATATAACACCTATAACCCTAAATTTTAATGCAGCCCCTAGTATCCTTGCACGTGAGGCTGCTGGTTTTTTCTATGCTTCATTCGTTCTTTCGCCCGCAGAATTAAGCCAAATGCTTATTGATCTCGAAAAATATTTTATTGCGAAACAGCAGAATGGAGTTAGCTGTTTTACTATGCCAGTTAACCGTTTAGTCGTTAAGGGAAGAGGAAGTAATAATCCGACGATCTAGGACGTATTTCGATTGTAAGTAAGTGAGGGTAATAACATTAAGAAATACTTACTATTGAATTAATTAATACATAGTTTACCTTGTCATAAATTTTCTATAAGGTTTAATCAACTAAATCGTTAACAATACATATAGGACATATCATGAGCGTATTAGAAAATTTCAAACAGTTGAAAGCAGAAGGAAAGAAAATTGTAGTTGTTACTTCTTATGACTACTGGAGTGCAAAGATTCTTAACGAAACAGACGTAAATGGTATTTTAATTGGTGACTGTTCGTCCATGGTAATGCATGGCCATGAAGACACATTGAATTCTTGTGTGGAAACAATTGCGTTGCACACCAGAGCGGTAAAAAAAGGAGCAAAAGACAAATTCCTTATTGCTGCTATGCCTTTTATGAGTAATTTAAAGGGGATGAAGGAGACAATGGATAACGTTGAAATCTTAATCAAGGCTGGAGCAAATGCACTGAAAATAGAAGGCGTTGATGGAAATGAAGAGCTCTATGCTCATCTTTCTCAATCAGGTATTCCAACAATCGGACACATTGGCCTTACACCATCCCACCACAATGCAATCGGTGGATTTAAAGCTCAAGGCAAAACAAAAGAAAGTGAGCTTAGCCTCATTGAAGAAGCCAAAAAACTTGATAAGCTTGGATGTATAGCAATCGTTTTAGAAGCTGTTCCACAGCACGTAGGTGCCGCAGTTAGAGACGCAGTTTCTATCCCAGTAGTCGGAGTCGGGGCAGGATTGGACGTAGATGGACAAGCACTGGTTTTTCAAGATATGCTAGGATTTTCTACAGACTTCAAGCCTAAATTCGTAAGAACATATATGAATGGAGCCGATCTTATCAAAGATGCGGTAAATAAGTTCGCAGCAGATGTTCATGCGGAAGCATTCCCATCGGCAAAAGAAACATACGCACCGGCTAAAGAACAAATAGCTAATTAAGAAATAAATAGGCTATGAATATGGGGTTTAAGAGGATTACAAGGAGTGACAATAAATGTTATATATATTTAATTTGTAATTCTCTTCTTGCGCCACTATTTTGAAAAAAGATATCGTTAGAAAAATATATTTAAAAAAACGTCAAGAACTATCTCCTTCCAAATTTGAAGAAGATTCATTTCAGCTTGTTCAAAACACTATTGAGCTTATTAAAAAATATAAACCTGAATGCATTCATTGCTTTTTACCCATTCATTCAAAAGGCGAAATAAACACAACACCAATCATTGAGTATTGCTGGAAAAATAACATCAATGTTGTTGTACCTGTGAGTAACTTTGAAGAAGGGACACTAAAAAATGCAGAATTTAAGCCTCTTACCAAAACTAAACAAACAAAAAATAATATCACCGAACCAATTGATCCTATCTGGGGGAAAAACGATAATATTGATATTGTAATCACACCTCTTTTAGCTTTTGATCCTAAGGGTTATCGAGTAGGTTATGGAAAAGGATTTTACGATCGTTTTTTTGCTGCTTTACACAAGGATGCGAAAAGAATTGGAATTAGCCTTTTTAAAAATTGTGAGGGCATAGAAGATATAAATGAACAAGATATATCTTTGACACATTGCGTTACTCCTAATAAGACCTATTCGTTTTAATAAGTAAGAGTAGTTTGCAATCATCAGTTATTAAAAATTATTTTTTGATTTTAGGTTACAATCAAATATTAAACTTTAATAAGATGACCAATCAAATGAAATATTTACTAACAATTTTTTTATCTATAGTTATTTTGTCGGGCTGCTCAACAGCAAAAAAAAGATCAGAAGTTCAGGCAGTTAGAGCTCCAGTCGCACCCTATCTCAGGATGACTTGCCCAGAATTAATTACAGAGCAACGAATTTTGTTGAGTGAGGTTGAAGCTTCTGGTGTTGCTGTAGATAAAGCTCATGATTCGGACCAAACCACGGAACTTGTTACATGGATTCTTTTTGCTCCAGCAGCATTTTGGTTAGAAGGTAACGAAACTGAAGCATCAAGATACGCCGCTCAAAAAGGTCAAGCTGAGGCAATTAATGAAGCCTTAAGGATAAATAAATGCGGCGCAAATTAATAGCAGTATTTTGATATGATAATTAGGAAACAAATATTATATTTGGAGTAATACCCTTACACATTAAATAAATTGGTGGAGGTAAGCGGGTTCTATTATGGCCAACCATCTAGTGTTAGTGAAGTCCAGGTGGGACACTTATCCTGACTTGAGTATTGTCCATTATTTCTATTTCTACATACCCATGTTTGATTACCTGGCTGATAATCCCATGCATATGAGTTCCCCGTATAACTATTGCTAAGACTATCAGCAACTTCCTTACCTCCTATTACAATTGCTGCTGCTGCACCCACTGATAAAACAGTGTTAACAACAGAAAATTCGTTGTTAGCTGGATCATCACTATCGTACCATCCCTGTGTTGTTGAGCAGGAGCTAATAAAAAAAATTGTAATTAGAGTTAAATATTTCATCAGTTCAGTTTACCCCCAGACAATTAAGGAAACAAATATAAAAAAGGTATTAAAATTTATTTAGATTTAACTTTAGGTATTAAAAGTATTCAAAGTAATACCTAAAATTCATCGGATAGAATTGGACTATTTTGAACAACATAGGACAGTATTTAAAGAGTTTTAGAGAAGAGGGAGGTTATAATCAGACCGTCTAGGACCTATTTGGACTGTAAATTGGTGGAGGTAAGCTCCACTGTATTTCTTCTTTAAAGCATATACTTATAGTCTACTGATGCAATGCATAGTATTCGGTGGCTAATACTAATAAGTAAAAACAGCCTCCATAGGTAATCAAATCAAGAATAAGATTTAAAGTTCTGGCTAATATTGGAATAGGATGAGGGTAGGGACCAATTTCTTTTTCCCATCTTCTAATTTTTGATTGTAGTTGTTTGCTAGAGGTTGTGCTCCGCATCGGCCCCTGCAAACCGACAGATAAAGCTATTTTTCTAAATTCTTTTCCATGCATACGAATGTCGTCTCCATAAATATGGTATTGAATAGCATGACACATTTCATGAATAAGGACTCCTGTTGCCTCCAAACCATTGTCAATATTTTCATCAACTTCAATTTCATGTAAGCCTGACTTATTTTGCTCATATGTTAATGGGTAATAAAATCCGGCAAATCTGCCTGTATCGGCAACAGATACAATTAGTTCTTTCTTAATTTCAGAAATATTAAATCCCTGCTCATCAAATAACGGTATAGCTTTCCTTATCATTAACTTTAGATATAAATTCTTAGTCATTGTTTTTAATACAAAAAATTATCATAATTTTCTATTGAAAGATTTTCTGCCGTTACGACGTAACGAAGTGAGCCACCTGCAGTAAGGGTATCAAATGGGTAGCAGGTAACTAACTTTAACTCAGCCTGAGTATCACTTATATCAATACCTTGCTTTGAAGAATCAATAATCTCAATGTCACTCACCTTAAATATGAGTTGGTTTTGATCTAGGGTGGTGGTGGTTAATATTTCTCCAATTTTAATATTTTGTAGAAAATTAAAATGGGTGTCGCGGTGTGCAGAGACAAGCCAAGTAGAAGAGTATCTGTTTGGGGGTGTTTGGTGACTCAAGCCTGGACCGAAAGCTAATACGTTTCCTGTGTCTCCTGCTAATACTATTAAGTCTTGTTTATGTTTAACTGATTCAAGACGCATAACTGGATACATATCCGCCCAACTCCAAGGTTTGACAGTTTGACCTAGCTGCATAGATTCATGCCAAGCATGGCGAATTAAATACTGACTTAATTCAGCTTTTATTGGTGTATAGGCTCCATAAGAAAAAGTTATTATGCCTATTACAATTAAAATTACCTTGAACATAGAACTTTCTTACGATTTAGTAAGGAAGCCAAAAGTATTACCAATAAACCAATGAGCATCAAAAGAGAAGCATTCGTTCCAGTTTGAGCCAAGTACATCACTTTTTTGGGAGTGAACATTGAGAGATCACTCTTCTTAGTCACTGCTTTAGTGGCCAAGTGCTCTAATCCAGGTCTTGAGGGGGTCACATCAATCGCTACTAATGAAGTAAATTTAGAGACCAAATGATAATCAATTGCTAGTTTAGTAATTTCAATACGTCCAAGCTCTTTTTCTACATCATCCCATAATGATTGGTAATGATCTGTAAGCTTCTCTATCTTTCGACGACCCCATAACACACTGATTCCTGTCGCCGGACTAGCTTCGGAAACATTAATTTTCTTTCTAAAAAGACCGTTTGAGGTCTTACCGGTTATTTCTAACGAAGCTGGCAATTTATTTAGCTTAAATACAGCGGTAATGGTTTCACCTCTATATAAATCTGGAATGACACCATTAGCCTGCTCTGCATTAATGTATGACGGTAATGTCACCTTGATATCTGTTAGCGCTGGTGATTCAAGCTTAGCAAAGAGAGATGTCATTTTTTCTGCTACTTCACTGACTTTGCCAATATAGGTAAAAGCCCCTTTACCGTAATCGGCTAATTTGGTCATCAAATATGTATTTGGAGCTGAGCCGATTCCAATTGTAAATAAGCGGTCTTGCTTAATATATTGACGCACTGTGTCGATGATTTCATGTTCGTTGGCGACTTGGCCGTCGGTAAGAAAGATGATTTGTCGGAGATAGTCCGCCGCATTTTCTTTTCTTGAAGTAAATGCATACTTGATTGCCTCCAGAGGCTCTGTTCCTCCATCTGCCGATAAAGCCAGAGTAAATGAAGTCGCTCTGCTTTTGTTTGCAAGGATGGCAGGCATGGCGGCTTTAAAGAGGGGGCTAAATTTATCATCAAAGTCGATCACGTTAAATCGATCAGTCCTTTTGAGTCGATTAATCGCCTGAATCAAAGCTTTTTTTGCTTGTTTCATTGATTTTCCACTCATGGATCCAGAAGAATCAATGATAAAGATTACCTCTCGTGGTATTTGGTTGGGTTCAAATATTTTTTCTTTTGAAGGGGTGGCCATTACCATCAAGTAATGATCACCGTCTTTTTTTTGGGTAAAGATAGCGAGTTCTGTTTGAGACGTAGTTTCCGGTGCCCAGACCAACTCAAAATCATGTTCCGCTTCTGTAGTCTGCAAGAGGCTAATATGTTTGGTATGTTGATTAACGTCTACCGTATTAATCAAATGATGGCTTGATTTAATGCTTGCTGGATTAAATCCTGCCTTTAAATGAATATCTATGCTTACTGGCCTAGCAACGTCAGGATCACTTGGCGGGGTCACCTCAGAGGCATCAGTTACCCTATGGGTATTAGGCGACAAACCTAAAGCATTATGTGGTGTACTAATTTCTGTTCCGGGCACATATCGATCTTTTACCACCATTGGAAAGCGTATTGAGAATTGATCATTGTCTATCAGAACTATTTGTTGGTACTCAATTGCAATTGTAATACTTTCCCCAGGAGGAATATTGGCGACACTTGCGGTAAATATATTAGGGCGTTGTTGTTCAATTAAGGCAGCTTTTTTACCTTCTTTTTTAGCGGCTTGATATATTTTACGTGCCTCTATTTTCTCTTTAATGAGTCCCTCTATGATTTGATTACCTATATGCATGGTCAGGTGATCAACCGCAGAGTCTTCAGGTAAGGGAAAGACATAGACGCCTTCTACCCATTCATTCGAGGGATTGGTGAAGGTTTGTTCAACTCGAACACGATTTACTGTACCTGTAATATCCATCTGGACTTTAGTGTCTAAAGCAATCTGTGTCATTCGAGAAGAATCTGAGAGGCGATAGATGATAGATCCGGAGTCGACATAATTAATAGGATTCACCTTGTCGGGGCTATTGATTTGATGGGTAGCGGTACTTGGTGTATTGGTAAAAGAAATTTTGGTATAGCCATTTGTCACATATAAAGATAGAGTCAATAAAACGGTTAGCCCGATTAGTGTCACTATAATTTCACTAAAAAAAGATTGCTTCATTTTCGTCCCCCTTAAATTTGGTGACTAGATTTCGTACTAGCCAGACGGAGGAAGCCACAACAGGAGAGTTAATTAACTTTCCTCATAAGGAGAGACGCGCGAAGTAAAATTTGGTCAGGGTTCACTTATGTTGCCCACTTAATTGTCTGGGGGTAAACTGGTTGTATAGATATATTACGAAAAATGTTCAGGGAATAAGAGTTTAAAATGTTTGGAATTCTAGATTACAGAGCAGCAAAGCTTTTTCTTATATTGTTTGGAATTCCAAATTATATATTAAGGATTTTTTTAATTGTTGGAGTTCCTATCTTTTTATTTGTAATAGTTTTTATTTCAGAATTAGCTGAAGCTGCAATACCTCTATAAAGGATAAATAACATGAAAAAACTCCTCCTCCTCTTATTGTTAATACCTAATCTGGTGATGGCTGATTTAAATAGTAAAATCAAATTGGGAGAGGCAGAATGGCTCAGGAATCAATAAAAAACTTTGTAAGAACCTATTTAGATTTTAGTTTTTCGTTATTTTTTATAAAGAGTAACAAGATACTCAAGGAATATAAAACATTTTTTGATGAAAAAATAGTTAAAAATCCACTGACATATAGACAGAGGATATCTGTAATTCTAGATGAAAAAAGAAATCTTATTGTGGCTGGAGCTGGCACAGGTAAAACGACAACTATTTTAGCAAAAGTTCTCTACCTAATCGAGTCAAAAAAGTACTCTGAAGATGAAATACTTCTTTTAGCATTTTCAAAGTCTGCAAAAGAAGAAATGAAAGAAAGATTAGAAAAAAAATCCTTAGGAAAAGTGAAGGTTAGTACTATCCATGCATTAGGTAGGGAGATTATAAGTAAAGTAAGTGGATCAGTTGAAGTTACAAAGCTATCCTCTGATAATGATCGGCTAAATTCATTCATAACGGAACAAATTAATTCAATCAAACAAGATGATCCTCTCTATGCAGATTTAGCAACATTTTTTTCAGAACTTCTTATTCCATTTAAACCTGAGACAGACTTTGAGAGTCCTGAAGAATATCTTTCATGGAAAAGTATGAACTCCCTAATCACATTAAATAAAGATTGGGTTAAAAGTTATGGAGAATTAAAAATTGGGAATTTCTTATATACCAACGGGATTGATCATTTATATGAGGAGAACTATAAAACTAGCGATAATCAACGATTAAAAGATTTTTATAGGCCAGATTTTTATTTAAACGGAAAGAAAACTTACATTGAATATTTTGGAATTGATGCAAATGGAAGAACAAGTCCATGGATAAATAATAAAAGATATCTTGATGGTATTAAGTGGAAAAGAAAAATTCATAAAGAAAATCAAACAAACTTAATTGAAATAACCTATCAAGATTTAATTGATGATGTATGGAAAGAGAAGTTAATTGAGGGGTTAAAGGTTTATAACATTTCATTAAACCCAAGATCATCTGTTGAGATTATTGAGAGAGTCAAAGAGATTAATGATAATAAATTATTTACTAAATTTTCAAAACTTATATCTCAATTTCTTACATTATTTAAATCAAAATCAATGGATATAGATGAATTAATTAATCAAAATAAAGATAATGAAAGACATTATATTTTTGTAAAAATATTTAAGTATGTCTATGAAAAATATGAAGCAAATTTAAAAGAGACGGGTTCAATTGATTATATGGACATGTTAAATCAATCCTCACAGGCTGTTAAGAATTTAAAATACAACCCGCAATGGAAATATATTATTGTTGATGAGTTTCAAGATACATCTTTTGCACAATATGAGCTTATTAATAACATGCTAGCTGTAAATGAGAAAACTAAATTGTTCTGTGTTGGAGATGATTGGCAATCAATCAATGCTTTTAATGGATCCGATTATCATTATATGACTGACTACAAGGAATATTTTGGCGTTGCAAATATATGGTCTAAAATTACAGGTATGGAACAAGAGGCCACACTAATTAACCTTGACGAAACCTTTCGATTTAATAATATGATTTCTCATACCTCAGGAGAGTTCATTCAAAAAAATCCTGCCCAAATTGTTAAAAAGCTTAAAACACCTGAACACCTTTTAACAAATAATGAATCTGTAGTCCTTCATTGGAATTCTGGCAATATTGAATCTACAATTAGAGATTGGCTTCAACAAAATGCTAAAGATAAATACTTTAGGGATAAGAATTTACTTATTCTTTCTAGATATAATTTTGAACATAAAAACTTGTCTATTAAATTTAGGAAATTTATCACTGATGAATGGAGTCACAATGGAGAGGTGAATTATAGTACTTGCCATAGTTCCAAAGGTACAGAGGAAGATATTGTTTTAATTATTAACTTAACTGCAGACTTCCTTGGATTCCCAAGCAATATAATTGATGACCCAGTTTTGGAATTAGTGAAAACTGTTGATGTCAACGAGTATCTTCACGCAGAAGAGAGAAGGTTGATGTATGTTGCAATAACAAGAGCTCGACATCAAACCCATATCTTATGTGATTTAGTTAAACCTTCAGTTTTTGCTTTAGAGCTTGAAGACCAAAAATATAAAACAAAAGTTTTTAGACATAGTGATGGGCTAACACCATGCCCTCAATGTGAAAAAGGTTTTGTTATTAATAAAACAAAGGACAAAAATAAAAGAGATTTTTTCCAGTGTAGCAGAGCAGAAGTTTGTGATTATGTTGCAGCCATATGTGAGTGTGGATATCATCTAGATAGATATAAAAATGACAAAGAGGTAGCTTGTAATAAATGTGGCAAAAAATATGGCTGTTGCAACACATGCAAACACGGCGTACTTATAAAAAAAGAATCGAAAGATAATAAATTTACTCCTTTCTTTGCATGCCATAATTTTCCTAAATGTAGAGGAAGGGGATTTAAAGAAGGAATAACACTATGAAAAGTTTACCAAAAAGGCACTACTGAATTCATATTAGTGCCTAAAATTACTAGGATGTGGTGGGGTTATTTTAGACTTCATAAGAAAGTATTGCAATGGAGCTACTTGCTTTTTCTAGGAAGATTGGACCGTCTAGGACATATTTGGACTGTAAATTGGTGGAGGTAAGCGGGATCGAACCGCTGACCCTCTGAATGCCATCCAGATGCTCTCCCAGCTGAGCTATA
>ENA-ORXF01001006-ORXF01001006.1-marine-metagenome-genome-assembly--contig:-NODE-1006-length-18977-cov-8.814921_pt1 | contig 18977 bp, 17 predicted proteins | sample MGYA00237864_ERZ511476 | MGnify/ENA primary metagenome ERZ511476 (study PRJEB26306, sample SAMN06343908) | marine metagenome | isolation source: coastal waters | place: Atlantic Ocean: West Antarctic... | reverse complement strand
TGCGGGCAGAGAGCGATAGCCCCAACCACTCGGCCACAAATCATTAGGGTTTGATTGCAGTGAACATCCTGACACTTTGCAAGTTCACGGTGTACATATCCACCGAACCGCAATCCAAATCGTAAAGCACGGATTCAAATTGACGCCACGGTACCAGATGTGTATTTGTGCAAATAAATAGTGGTACAAATTTAATGTCCTGTCCTGTAAGGTCCCTAAACAATTTACTGTTCGTGGTCCGGCCCTTTGAAGCGAAAACGAGATTCGAGAGATCGGATCGCCGAGGTTGTTTTCTGGACGCATCACCGAGCATGTCGACGTGTGCACACTGCGACGCTCGTGTCCTCGGCAGCAAGCAGCTGCAGTGCGCGAGCTGCAAGAGCGCCGTGTACTGCAGCAAGAACTGCCAGGTCGCGGCATGGAAGACCCACAAAAAGACCTGCCGGCAGATTGCGGGCACCGCCGCGCAGTGCAGACAGGCGCTGCTCGAAACCGGGGCGGCTGCGGGCGCCATTGTGCGGCGCCACCGGCTGGACGCAGAAGTCCACGAGGAGCTCGACAGACTGTACGCAGCCGAAGACTATGATGGAGTCGTGGGCATGCGAGACGAGACGGTGGCCGTCGCCGAGAGGATGCGCGAGCGGCCCGGGCTCGTCGCGGTTATGTATGGAATCACGGGCACCGCCATGCGGGTCAAAGGCCTTTTCGGAGACGCGTATTCCATGTTCTCTAAGGCGAAAGAGGTCATCGACTCGTTTTCGGCCTGCGACGACCCCGTGAAGTCGCAGTTCTGCACGAATATGGCGTATGCGCTGCAGGACCTCTACCGCGACGCAGAGTCTCTGGAAATGCACGAGTACGCCGTCAGGATAACGCGACACGAGGCGCCCGGACGACGATTGGCTGCTCTCGGCGGCCTCGCGTCCTGCTTTGCCATGCTGGACGATTATGCGCAGTCGAAAAAGTGCTACGAGACACTCGTAGAGGCGGCGGACCACACCGACCGAGGCGTGTCGAGCGCAAAGGCGTTCCAGCAGTATGCTGCCATGGAAATGGCGTTTGGCGAGCCAAGGCGCGCCTATGCGCTGTTTCTGAAATGCCGGGAACACGTGCAGCAGTGTGCATCGCCGGCGCCGGCGTCGGCGGCGCCGACAAAAGCGCTTTGCATCATGGGCATGACGAGTTGCATGTGGGACATCACACGATCCACAGACTGTGTCCGCGAGCGGGCTGCGACGCTGCAGTCTTTTGAGGCGCATTTCGAGGAGAGCAAGACCACGGTCCGTGTCGACTTCGCGCTGCGCCTCCAGATGAACATGTTTTCCGCCTTTGAGCGCCACATCCACGGCGACAGTGAGAAGGCACACCGAAACGTGCTGCAGGTGCTCGCCTTGCTGATGAAGGACGCGCGCGAGCACTGCGCGTGCTGCGGCCGCGTCCGCAGCGAGACCCGACTCTTTTCGTGCGGCAAGTGCCTCGTCGCGCGATTTTGCGACGTCCGGTGCCAGCGCAAAGCAAACTCGAAGAAAAACATGCGAAAAAAAAATCAAGCGCTTCTGCACTCCGATGTGTGCGATTTGCTCGAAGCATACACTATCGTCATGGAGCAAGAGCCGGAGGTGACGGCAGCCGGCGCGGCTGCTCTCGCAGCGGGCGGGGACGAGCTGCAAGCAAAACTCGACAAAGTTGCCGAAAATAGAGAATTGGCTTACAGACTAGAGGACCTCATAAAGGAGTTTCTGGATGTGAAGACGGCGTTCGCGTCGCTCTAGCACGGCTCTGTGTTGCGATTCGCAGATTCCAGCTCGAATGCATGCTCCGCCAGGAGATCCATGAGCACGGTCGAAAGCCTCGCGACCGCGTCGAGTTTAACACACCCACTGTATTAAGGGTCTCCGGTTCGTGGGCGTATGCAGGCCGCCACGCCGCTTCATGCAGTAGCGCCCAGGAACAGGCGCGCTCAGTTTTAAACATCGCAATAAAAGTTTGTTATTGTATATGCTTGAATACCGCGTGCAGTGTGTTGTGTTCGTATTACAAAACACGCGCGATTACGATATAAGAGTTGGTTGTGCGTCGTCACAATGCACGCAGGAGTTGTAAACAACCCGTACATTATCGGGAACGGAGTCAGTCTTGGCGGCAATGCTCTCTCTGGATTCCGTGTCCCAGATCACGCAAGTGATGATTTCGAATACAACTATCTCGAAAACACTGCCCTCGAACATCGATACAATGGAAGAGCTATAGAACGGAATACAGTAGCAAGAACGGAGACCCAGCACACGGTTGCAGTCAAACATTCCGTTATCGGTGTACTATTATGTATCTCAGAAGAAGCAACTGCATTTCTTCCACGATGGATCCGAACAGCTCTAGCGAACGAGCCTGTAGCGACAGACGCAGACAGAGAACACTCGAAATTCATCGCAAAAAGGATCAGCCGATGGCTGATTGACACTATGGGTGGCAACTTGAATTCACGAAGATTGCGGGAAGGAGATTACGGAAAAATGTTCAACATAATTTCACAGATATATGCGGACGAATACAAAAACAATGTAAAAACCCATCATTTTATGGAAAACAAACACCTCACTCGTGGTGAAATCCCAGTATCCAACTCGGACGATGTTGGAAGACTTATAGGGAAACGTCACTCGGAATTGGATAAGATAAAAGACGAACTTGGAGAAAAAATGGAACAGGTGGTCGAGTTTGAAGTGAAACACGACGCAGCAAACCAAAAATTAATTGTTGTCGCAAAGACACCGGAACAGCTTTTGGCGATCACAAAACTTTTGAAGAATAGATTAAGCAATATGCAGCATACACGTTCTCATAAATATACTTCGACAATTTCACTACCCGAGGGAATGGCTGATTTCAAATTGACTATTGCATCCAACAGTCCCACGTTAATGTATCGATTAGACGAAGGGTTTGTGGAAGTTTCGTATGATGTGGTGGGCAAACAAGCCGTGATATATGCAAGCTCGCAAGACGAAGCTGATAAAGTTCGGTGGACACTGGAAACAAGACTGAGAGAGGAGAAGCCAAAAAAGATAGCAAGCCGTATACACTATGCGGAAATGCAGGCTGAAATGCAGGCTCTGCGTGCTGCAGATGACGCTGAACGGAATGAAGGGCGTGTAGAAGAGTCCTCGGGAAGCGAGGATGAGCGGCCTGATCCGCATAGTGTGCGGGCGGGATTGTACGGAGTTGTAGACTCGGAGGAAGAAGAAGAGTCGCGCGATCCGCGCATCTTTTTCGCTGCATACCGCGGGCGTGGCGGCGGGCGCGGCGGGCGCGGCGGGCGCGGCGGGCGCGGCGGTTACTAGCAAGCTACTGATCACAGCTGTGCGTCGATAGAGCGCTCGATTTTATTACAAGCTACCAGTGAGATAAACACGCGAAGCCTCTCAAACTAAACTCGGCAAGTGTACTTTCGCCGGCATGTGTCCTCGGCGATGTCGTCGCCAGCGCCACGTTTCGTGCCACATTTCGCGGCCACGCGATTTGGCTCTGCGTTCAGACTCTCGACTGTCAACTCGAATGCATGCTCCGCCAGGCGATCCATGAGCACGGCCGAAATCCTCGCAACAGCGTCGAGCTCGACTGTGCTCAGAGGCCCACACCCGGCGAACTCCCACCCGCGCACATTGTCGCTGCCGAACTGGAGCATTTGCGCGACGGTCTCGTGCATGTGCCAGGAGGCTCCCCGCATGTGGGGAGGACAGAGAGTGGGTAGCTCGCGAGCGACGCCTCCCCTGCAGATAATCCAGGCGCTCCCTGCCCCGCACGCGTGCTGCGTCACCGCCGCCTCGATGTCCTCGGCGCTCCCCACATACACGCCACCGTCCGCCAGCCCGAGCACGAAGACGCCGGCGCGCGTCGGGGCTGTGCACACGAACATCGGCTGCATGGGCGTGGCGGCCGCGGGCATCGCTGTGCTCGACAAGGCCGTGCATACAGTCTATATGCAAATTTGTTTGTAGCAGTGGTCGTTACGAGTGCCACTACAACAAATTCGCCTATTTAAGACTGTGCGCGGGCACAACACCAGAACCCGCACGATGCACGTGTGCGCGTATTGCGAGCACAAGATCCCGGCGAAGAAGGCGCAGCAGTGCGTGAACTGTAAGAGCGTGTTCTACTGTGGCAAGGCTTGCCAGACGAACGCATGGAAGGGACACCGGAAAGCCTGCCGGGCTGCTGTCGCCGGGCCGGCCGCCGCGGGCTTCTCCAGGAACTTCGAGAGGAGCGTCCGCGGCGCGTTGGACGCGCGCCAGGCGCGGAGGATCTTCGTCGACGAGCTGCGGGCACACTTCGAGGCGCGGAGGTTCAACCGCGTGTTGGAGTTGCAGCCCGAAGCGCTCCTGGTCGCCGAGGCCTTGCGCGACGACCTCGACTACGAAGACCCGAGCGCCGTGGCGCGACATGTCAATATCGCTGGGGTGTACGCCGTTCTCGGCACCACGCTGCGGACGCTCGGCGACTACCACCGGAGCCTGGAGATGTATACGGAGGCGAAAACCGCGGTCGATCGCGTCGGCGCAGAAATGCAAGAGTGCAAGTACCCGTTCTACCACAACTACGCGCACGTGCTGCTGGATCTCCGGCGCGACGAGGAGGCGCTGGCCGTGCTGACGCAGCTCGAGGAAGCGACGGTGGAGGCGACCGGCGAAACGCGTCTGACGGCACTGGCCGGTATGGCGGCTTACTTCGTCAAGCAGGGCGACTTTGAAAAGGCGATCGGGTACTTCCCGCGGATGCTCGAAATAACAGTCGCGGCGGGCGACAAGGAGCAGACCACGCGCTTGCTCAACGACTTCGCGTACGCCATGATGATGGCCGGTTATGCGCCGCGGGCATACAAGATATACGGGGAGTGCCTGCATTTTTCCCGCGAGACGGAGAGTCTGCTGCTGCAGGTGAGAGCCGTCGCGGGCCTGGCCAGCTGCATGTGGACCCGGCTGCTCGCGCCCGAGATCGTCGGCGAGGAAGCACAGCTGGCGCTCGAAGGGCTCGGCACGCACCTCTTCGACGCCCGATCACTGCTGCAGGACCCCGACGTGCGCCTGCACGAACTCGTCGGACGCGTGCTGCTACTGACTGCGTTCCAGCAGTACCTCGTCGGCGAGCACGAGTCGGCGCAGCTTCATGTGAAGGAGCTGTTGTCCCTGATGTCGGTCAACGCGCGCGAGCGGTGCTCGAGCTGCTGGCAGGCGCGGGACAGGGCCCACCCGCTCATGACGTGCGGGCAGTGTCGCGTCGTGCGCTTCTGCAACGGGGAGTGCCAGCGCGAGGGCTCTGAGGGGCGGGACCGCACCAACACGCACCACATCGTCGCCCACCGATACGTGTGCAAAATGCTGCGCGCGGGGCGCCTCGGACAAGAGGCGGACGCGGAGCCTGCCGCGAGTCTGGACGACGCCGTCGACGCGTTTCTGCAGCGCATGACAGCCGGCGCGCTCTCGCCGGTCGCGCCGGCTGTCTGAGCCGTGTGGCACACGAGAGCGCCGTACCAGCATTTTCTAAGTAAACTTTGTGCATACACTCGCCGTTGGTACAAATTCCAGTCCGAAATTGGTTGAGTAACATTTAATACTGAGAGGTCCACAGCTCCCTGAATACGATTGGTACCACAAATATCTGTGGTACCAGGTATTACCCGTTATCTGTGTAAAGTCGCCTGGAGATGCCCACTGGCGACATACCCGCGGCGCTGTAACCGGCGCCTGTCTGCTACAACAAACGCCCTGCAATGCGAGCCAGAAATCCTATGAATAGCGCAGCCCCTGCTCGTCCCCACCATTTCCAGTTCCGCCATCGAAAATGTCCTGCGAGATGGTGCTCTCCGCGTCCGAGGGACGCTACGCCGGCGCGGCGCTCGAGGAGACGCTCTCCGTGTCTACCGGCGCTGCGCTCTGCGAGACGCTCTTCGCGGCTGAGAAGCGCTACGCCGGCGCCGCCGCCGAGGTCTGGAAAACGTTCGCACACCTGACCGACCGCTACTCGATGGAGGGCGACGACCTACTGCTTGCGGTGGCCACGATCGATCTGATGCAGCAGATCGTGAGCGAGCTTCTTGCCGTATCGCTCGTCGGAGCTCTCGTGGCGGCGGCGCCACCCGACGGCTTCTGGGTACACGAGCGCGCCAGCTTCACCGGCACCACGGTCGCGGTGGCGCCGGCGCTGCGGCGCGAGGAGTTCGTCGAGTGTGTCTCTGCGCTCCTCTCGCGCCGCGGCGTGCCCGATTGCTCGCCCGCGGGGCGCGATCTGCGTTGGCGGAACGCGGCCCTGCGCGTTTTCGACGAGGCGGCGCGCTGCGCGTGCCGCACTTGCTACCGCTGTCCCTACTGCACGGCAAACGACTGCGGCTGCTGGCACGGAGACTCGCTGGAGGACGTCGAAGACGCGCAGCCGCATTGCCGCGGCGGCGCCGAGCTGGAGCTCCGCCTCGATGCCTTCTTGCGGTGGCAGGGGCGACCGGACGTGGCATGGCCGTCGCCGAGTCTGGACGTTGTAGTGCTTGTGGCTGCCATTTCGGTGAGCGAGGCTGTGAACGGCAATGCCGGGAGCGCGTACATGGGAAGCGGGGTAACGAGCTACCGGCTGGAGATGCATACGTCGCTGCCGACGCTCTGGGCGCGTCTTTCGGCCAGTGACCCCATCGTCCAGCTGGAGATGAAAGCGTACAACGCCAGGCAGCAGCACATCGTGTGCAGGTAACCTGTGTGCACACTGCTGTCCGTATACACTCTGCAGCGCGTTGCCTGCATGTGTCGGCGCTCGCTCGCCAGCGCGCATTCGCGCAAATCGAGCGACTGATGCGTGTGTATGCGTTGCAGCTGTCCGACCTGTCCGAGCGGCACGATATGCGAGCGCGCCGAGTACGAGAAGACGCACCCCTTTCGCCGCGGGCGCTGCCCGTGCTGCTCCGAGTCGCGGCAGCTGTGTGCCGAGGGCTGCGCGTCGTGCTACGGTCCGTTGCTCGCGTTATATGCTTGTGTGTGTGTGTGCTGGTATGCGCGCGAAGCGGTCAACAGAGTGAGAGTGTGTGACCGGGCAGGTGGTCGCTCGCGCTGCGCCAGTTGCGAGCGTCGCCGCCGCAGCAAGCCGCCGGGCTGTCCAAGCAATGGCGAGCGACCAGGTTACACTGGCGCTGGCTGCACTGGAAAACGCTGCCGCTGCCCGACCCACGTCGAGTGTGTGTGTATCAAATGCATGCTGGCTCAGCGGATCGCCGAGCTGCTCTCGCCTGCGCGCGGGCTACGTGTTCTCGCGATCGACCGCCTCGACCCGCCGGCGACGCTGGCTGTCGCTGCGAACTGTGCTCTGTGCGTGTGCGCGGGCGCCGGGTGCGCCTCTCCGACGTGTGTGAGCGGCGCTGTGCATGCCGACGCCGTGCGCACCGCCGGGTTCGTGCGTGCCCTCGTCGCGCAGGCGCTCGCGGCAGCCGTCGTATGCCCCGCACACGACCGCGGACCGTGGCCCGAACCGGGCGTGGGGTGCCTGCGGGAACTGGCTGGCGATGCTCTGTGCACCAAGCTGATGATGCGCGGAGACTCATGGACGGTGTCTGTCGGGCGAGGTACAAAACGCCAGTTGAGCGCTGCCTCGACGCTATGCGCGCACTGTGTCCAGCGCGTCTATGGCATACAGAAGACGAAGAAGCTTGCACATATCGCGTGCTTCGAGTGTCGCGGTCCCGTGCAAGCACTATTATACTCGGGGCTGGCTGGGCCGCTGATCGCCGACCGTCTAGCTGCGTCCTCGCCGCCCTTCCTCGTCTGCCCCGAGCTCTCGCTGTCCTCGCCGCCCTCCCTCGCCTGCCCCGAGCCCTCGCTGTCCGCGAACGCCGAGCATTCTTGCAGCGACAGCCGTCTGACGCGCCCGGTTCCGGTTCCGGTTCCGGTTCCGGTTCCGGTTCCGGTTCCGGTTCCGGCGCCGGATCGTCTTCAGACGGGTTGCTATGACAAACTCAGCCGGGGCCAAGACGCGCGCACCGGAGCGGTGCTGCGATATTCGCAAGGGGATCGCGAGATGCACGACGGCGGCAGGGTGCTCACGCCTAGGTCTGCGGTCACGCTCGGACTTCCCGCCTCGAGCATCGAGGCGGCTCGCTGCGCGAAAAGGCGCTGTTCCTTGCCCTGGACGTCGTGAATAGAGACACACACACGTCGTTTATAGACACTTATAATAAATCGACGTGACAGTCTACGTCACTAAACAATTTTCGCGCGTGTTGTGTGTCGCTACCAGCCACGCGTAACCCCACCCCCGATATCAGCCCAACCTAAACCCCCCCCGGTAGCTTTTATGCTAGACAAGGTGTCGCCATCTGCGGACTGCAAGTACACTGGCGTGTCGCCACCAGACAGTCATTGTCACGAGGACCACTGCCAGCAAAAGCATATCGAGTATGCCAGGCGCGAGAGATGCAGTGGCGAGTTCCTCGGCGAGTTCCTCGGTGAGCTCGGCGAGCTCTTGTCCCAGGACTCCTGTGGACACGCGCTGCACTCTACGCAGCACGACCGGTCCGAGGTGTCTCGACGAACCGGTGAGGCCCTGACTCGCCTTCGGGAGGCGCCATGCGATTTCCAGCGCGCACGCGGCCAGCCTCGGGCCCGGCTGGGGCAAGGCGATCATGTGTGCGTGCGACGCAGCGCGTTATATATTTCGAATGTATCCACCATACTAAGTAGTCTTCTTTATATTGTCGGGCGGCCGACCGACTAGTCCGCAACACCACAGCAGACTTCGCAGAGCGGCAACGGAAGCCAGCACGCTCCACAAGACCGCGAGTCCCTCGAGCAGGAAGAGCATGCCGACGGCATCCTCGGCGCGCATTGCGAGAGAACGCGACCGTCTCGGAAATATGCGGCAGTCACGTGATGTTTTTTTGTTGTATTTATTAAGACACGTGTGTTACTGTATATACAGTCGTGGAAATATCCATGCATACAACATGGCAGTACTTGGTAGATGAAAGTGAGAGTATGGGTATAGCAGCTGTTACTGGCTCTCGCATCCTCTGTGCGGGAGCCGGCACACATCTGCTAACCATCTCTCGCTCGCCGAACCGACTTGCGCTCCCGCTGCTCGAAGCGCGCGAGTCGGCGTCTCTATCGCACCGCACGCTCACTCACTGTCGCTACTCGACTCAGACTCGCTCGAGGCGCCGTCGACATTGATCTTTTTAGTCGACAGCACCGGCGGCGGGGCCCACAGCTGCTGCTCTGGCGCGGTAGACGTGCCGGACTTCATTGCAGCGATACGCTCCTCCGCAGTTTTCTTTACCACGACGCCGGCCTTGCGCGAGCGGGGGGCGCGAATGCGCTTCGCCGCGGGCTTCTTGGCGATGACGGTCTTGCGCGTGCGGTTGGTGCGAACGCGCTGCGCCTTCTCGGGGAGGACGTGGGTGCACTTCGGCCTACCCGTCATCGCCTTGCATGCCAGACACTTTCCACGGCGGCCGCGACTCGCAAGCATGCGGGTGGTGGGCGCGTTGTGCATGCAGCGCACTCTGCGGCGCCTGCACTCGCTGCACGGCCCGGTTGTCGTCGCGGTCTCGGAGGTCGTCGGCTCGCCGGACACGGACCCAGAATCGGGACCGGACTCGGCCACCTCGGTCTTGGTGGCCTCGGTCTTGGTGGTCTCTGTCGTGACGGCCTCGGTCGCGATGGCCTCGGTCGTGACGGCCTCGGTCATGCTGGCCTCGGTCATGCTGGCCTCGGTCGTGACGGCCTCGGTCGTGACGACCTCGGTCGTGATGGCCTCGGTCGTGATGGCCTCGGTCACGCTGGCCTCGGTCGCGATGGCATTGGTCTTGAAGGCCGTTGTCTGCCACTCGGACTCGGACTCGGACTCGGACTCGGACTCGGACTCGGACTCGGACTCGGACTCGGACTCGGGCCCGGGCCCGCAGCGCATGTGCTTGGGGTCCGGGATCGACATGGTCCAGTTGACCATGCCAGCGGGTGTCGGGCGCTTCACCAGACGCGAGCCGATCATGAACTTGCCGCCGAGCGTAGAACGCGGGCCGATCATGAACTTGCCGCCGATCATGAACTTGCCGCCGTGCGTAGGACGCTCACACGCGACAGCGGGTGGCGCGAAGCGCGCGTGGTCGGGGTCGCGCATAGCGTCGAGGTCGCTGTCCTGCATGGGGTCGGCGTAGCGCTCCGCAGAGAGCGGGCGGACAGGCTCGAGCTTCCCGCACGAGTCGTCGGGGTCGCGCGCAGCGTCGAGGTCGCAGTCGAGGCCGCAGTCCTCCATGGGGTCGACGTAGCGCTCCTCGGAGGGCAGACAGAGCGTATCGGGGATCGACCAGCGTGTCATCTTGTCTGTGGCTGTTGCGTGTCGTTTCTGTTGTACGAGGGGACATTATGAAGTAATAGCGACATATTGTTTGTAGCGTATCGGCGAATGCTTGTAGCATATCGGCGAATGCTTGTAGCACATGGGCATATTTTGATATACTCAAAAGGCGTTTTTTTTTTCCGGTTTTTTTAGAGTTTTTAACCGTTTTTGGAGATTCAACTGTTTTCCGGTCAGGTCCAGGTCCACACCCGAACACATCAGAACGCGCATTCGGGTACGCGCGTCGGCGCGCTGGGCAGCTCGCGTGGTCGCCCGCTCTTCGCGCGCCATAAATTCGCGCAGTGCCGCGTCAGTGTCCGTCCGGAGGAAATCAAGTGGGAGCATGTTCATACGGGGGTCGCCGTCAGGTGCTTAAATACGCAAACGTGCATGGAGGAAGTATGTCGCACCAGGTGCGTAAATGCATATGTGCACACACGCTGTGCATACGCTGCTGTGCGCACGCCTGTGAGGCATCGCCCGTACACATGCACTCCTCGAAGGGCGAGACAACATTGAAGCAAACACGCGGCGATGTTTTATTTAAGCAAGGGGTATATTGGTGACCATGTGCAGACCAGAGCTGAGGGAACCCCATCAAACTCCGTACCACGTGTCGGGGATACACAAGGGCGTGTCGAAGACACACAAGGACACGCAAAACACGAAAAGTGTCAACGACAAGCGAATTTTCAAACTGAGGTGTCTCCGAAGTGGGATTATTCACCAATTAAATGTATACATGAAAGCCTTTCTGGCGATGATGAAAGTCGGGTACTATGAAAGCAGCAGCCCTGATATGAAAAATAGACTGTTCGATCTCAAGGTGCAGCTGGAATCGAAAATGCGTATAAGCGAATTCTTTAAGGCCCTCAGGGTAATCGAGGCCCATCGCTCTCTCGAATCGAATGATGCCGAGATGTTGGCACTGACCCCATGCATACTTGATATGCTTTCCGAACTGTATGATTTCGACCAACATGCATATGACTGTTTATACGACTCCGACATGCCGGATCTCTAGAGACTATTTTCTACCCATAAAATCGACTTGTATTGTCTTTGTGTGGACTCTGTTCGTCTCGCGCGCCGTTGCGAGCACGCGCAGCGCATCAGCACGCGCAGCGCGCGAGGTAGAACAGATACAGCTCGCGCACGTCGCGGGCCACGAAGGCCGAGCCGTCGGCGTGCAGCAGCGCGAAGAAGCCGCCGACGTTCATCCAGGCCCACGGCGCCGCCGGGGTGGTGACGCGGGCGTGGCAGAGCGCGCGCGTGTGTTCGGCGAGCACGGGCAGGCCGGGGTCGATCTGCTGCAGCAGCGGGAGCACGTTCGCGGAGGGGGCGTCGGCGGCGCGCAGCTCGTCGAGCGAGAGCTGCGCGAGGCGCTTGTAGGAGGGCCAGTGGAAGTAGACAACCTGCTCAGGCATGACTGGGGCTGGTCAGCTCCGGGGAGCTCGACGCGGCGCCGGCCGTCCGTCTGTGAGACAGCAGAGAGGAGAGCGAGGAGAATAAGGACGGACCTGCGTGATGCTGTGGAACAGGAACTGGAAGCGGTGCGCGTACTGCACGATGCTGCCGAGCGGGAGGTCGGCGAGCATGGCGTTCACGTAGTAATCGTCGAGCGAGGCCTCGCGGTGGTGAGCGTGCAGCTCGACGCGCGTGCTCGCGTCGGGCTCGACGACGAGCGTCGCGGAGAGCAGGCGGTTGGTGAGCGCCGCGAACGTGTGCACGGCGTCGAGCAGCGCCGCAAGGGCGGGCGTCGCGAGCGTGCGCCAGCCCGCGGCGTCGACGGTGACGGTGCCGTGCAATGCCTCCGCGTCGGCGTCGGTGCCGTTGTTCTCGGCCGCAGCCGGGCGCCAGGAGCGCCGGATCCAGTAGCCCATCCGTTTCAGCACGCAGAGCACAAACGGACAGTAGTCGAAGTACGCGGCCCAGCCCGTCGCGGCGTTCCAGACGATGAGGTGCTTGTACTCGAGCTGCCCAAAGTACCAGCGAGGCCTCGGTGAGCACCAACTCGCTGTCTCGCGCTCGCACGCACACGCAGCCAACGACCGCCGGCACGAGCTCGGGGACGAAGAAGCACGCCCGCATGGACACGCAGCCAGCGACCGCCGGCACGAACTCGGAGAGCGAGAGAGCAGCCTCAACGCGCGAGAGAACAGTCTCGAGAGACGAGAGGCACCTGCAACGTCGTCATCATGTCCGTGAGCTGCTGCCAGTCGAGCCGGCACACCAGGCTCTCCTCGAAAGGCATGGGCGCGAACGCGGCGAAGGCCGCGACGACGTCGAACGTCGCGTACGTCTCCTCGCCGCCCGGCCACAGCGCGCCGCGGTCGAGGTCGCTGCAGAGCTTGGCGCCCAGCACGTGCATCTCGTTGAGCTGCTGCTTCGTGTGGAGGGGACCCGCGCCATCGCACCCGTGATACCACATCTCCAGGCGCTGCTCGAGCCCGAGGCTGGCAGAGCCGAAGGCGCGCAGCCGCGCGCCGGCGGCGGCGTCCTCGGCGGCGGCGGCGGCAGTCTCCGCGGCGCTGGGCGTGCTCGCGGCCATCCCTGTGGCTCGGACGGCTCGCTAATACGTGCGGGCGTGATACAGGCGCTTTTCGGCGTTTCGGCGTTTCGGCGGTAGGCACTGCACGGTCAGCACGCCGTCCGGCACCGCACGCACGCCCGTTCTTCGGTCGTTTCGTCATCAAACGCAGTGGGCATGTCGTTGCTCGTACCCACGAACTTGTAGTAGCCGGTAGAACACTTTTCAGTGCATTCATTGATCTGTATGTCGATCGTGCCGTTCCCCAGGCACTGCTTCCAGCTTTCTTTCTTCATCTGGTGGGACGGGCAGCGACCGCACTGCGTACAGCACAGGGGGCTCCACGCGGCACTTGCCGTGATGTCTGTACACTTATCGAGATCCACATAATGGCCGGGCGGACAGTAGGGGATCGTCGGCGGTCCGAGGTGCGTGAGTCCGCGGTAGTCGTTGCCGTGCTTGAACATCTGTCTCTCTCGGTTTCTGCAGTTATTATTGTCTGTATTGTACGTGTGCATGCCGTCAGGGAGGTTTTCGACGACAGGGCACGAGTCCGACACCGCCGTCATCGCGACGCGGGGCCAGCGAGGCGTGGAATGGTAGCCACATCCGACTACGATACTGTACACAGCCTCATCTGTACCTACGTCTGTGATATTCAATGGCAGACATTCTCTGCACACAGTGGGAGTGACAGCATGTGGGTCGTTGCATCCTTTGTACTTTATACGGTGCCACAGGTACTGTGTGGTTTGCCCGTCAGTCGATGGACACGTGTTGTCACAGTTTGTGCACGACGCGGGTAGCAATGCTGCCTCGCCTGCCCAACAGTGCTTGTGATACGTGCCCTCGACGCAGGCGTTGCATTGTACGTGCACGCCCATCCATTTAACTCCGTATTCGCCGCTCGCCACGGTCGCCACATTTAGCATAATCGAATTGGCGTCGTGTAGATACAGACGCGAGGCCTTCTCAAATCGAATTCTTGTCATGTCGTCCGTGGTCATGTCAATCGACGCTGGCAATGGACCTACCGACAGTCCGCCGCAACTATCGAGGAACCGGTACGCTGCGTTGTCGACACTGTTTCTACACAGCCGAGGAAATCCAGCAACCTCGTCGAAATATTGCGTCTCCTCTAGATACTTCAGATCTGTCTGATCGGCTGCAAGCACATATGCGCCGAAACGAGAGTCCAATTCGGTTAAATCTCTGATTTGTGATGTGGTAGGCGCACCGCTCTTGCTGTCTTTTATCTTCCATTTGCCAGGGCTTGTATCGGCGTTCCATAACAGGCGCGGTATAAAGACACAATCGTCCCTGGTTAGGTCGAAGTACATGCCCTTTACACACGGCACACACACATTGGCTGTGCCGATAATTTTCGGTCTGGACGGTTGGTGTGGGGGACAGCGCGAACACGGCTTTTTCAGGTTCGTGGCGTCGGCAAAATGGTGTGCGTCACAGTTCAGCCATTGGTAATACGACGATTGCAAACAATCGTCTCGTACTAGTTTCATTTCTTGGGTGATACCAGTCGCGGCGACACACGTGAATCTATATTTCGCGCCTCCTACATGGTCCGCGGGCACCGCATGTCCTTCAGTGGTGCACTGCGCCTCGGTATTACGTGTCAAACACTGTCCTGTTTCAGTGGGGGATATGCGCCACGAGTACTCCAAGAGGTCAGTGCCAACATCCGCCTCCAGAACGCACGTGTCGTGCGTCGGGCCGCTGGTGTCTTGACATTGGACAGTAGGGGCTGGAGAGTTGCATTCTCGGTCCCTGAATAGAGTAATAGTAGTATCTTTGGCCTTCGTGACCCGGACGTACTTCGTCGACACCAGCCTTTCTTTTCCCTCGTGGGCTCCAGACATCTGTCTGGTCGTGAAGTCGCGCCACCACTGGTACGATATACAGCCCATCGTCTGAGCGCCGTTTTCGTCACTCTGGACGTCGTAGCACGGCGGCACCTGCATGCTGAACGCATTGCGCATAATTTCGACTTTTGGCGTGTCCGCAGGGCAGAAATCTGTTTTGTGCTCGAATATTTTGTAGTACTGTATTGTGTTGACGGCCCACTTGGTTCCTGAGGTGTCTTCATCGTCTTTTGCAGCGTCCCAGCCATATCGCTCCCCTGTGAATTTCTTGTACCTCACATAAAATGCCTTGGTACGATAATCGGCCCACACATTTCCTGGGCTATAGTATGTCACGTCTTCGTAATTACTACGGCCCAGTTCCCACGATCGAATATCTCGTTCTTGGCGTTCTGTCACAGTTTCTTGCTGGCCACACTCGCTATGAAGAGTAGAAAATCCTTTCCACATTAGTTGGTCCATATCAAACCAACCACTCTTAGCGGTCGTCCACCGCGGATTCTTGTATTTTCTCCCGCTCTCGGTCTCCATAGCCATTGGACAGAAACTATGCTGTGGTTTGACGTAACACCATTTCCAGTTATAACCATCGCGCTCACTGCATTCGCCGTCGCATTCGCACATGTCGGGTTGGTCCAAACCGCTCGCTCGGTTCAGCACTGGCGATATAGTGGACCACTTGGCAATCTCGGTACAACCCTGGATTTGCTTTCTACGGTCTGGTGCGGGCATGGCGTCGCACGAGTTTGTCAGGCAAGCCTTTCTAGCACTATGAGGATTTATATGTATGTTGTAATTCTTCCACCAATTACAACCAGTCTCACATGTCTTGCATGCGTCGGATTGTCCTTCCACTTCACATACGAAATCACAGTATGTTACCCATCTGGTCCCAGAGGGCGTGACGCCTTTGTTGTCTTTATGTCTGTCATACTCGATGTCGGCCATGCCTGCTTTTGACAATGCCGTTGCTGTGCTTTCCCACCATGTGACTATTGCATCAACTTTTTTGCTGTCGTCTCTGCGGCATTTGGGACACGTGCTCGTGTGAGCGATCTCCGTGTATGCAACGGGATACCCGGCTTCCATTTTGGGCAGCTCGGCGCCGCACACGCTCAGGGTCGCCGCATATAGACACCACACGAGAGCCTTGCGCATTTCATGCCGCACCTTTGCCGCACATTTATACCGCTGCAGCCGCACTAGGACATTCGGGCTCTGCCGAAACGCGGCGAGAATATGCGCGCGCGCCGCGCGCCGTATAAACGGCGGATCGTGCGCTCGCGAATGCGCGCGCCGGACGCGGACTCGATAGACGCGTCGGACGCGCGGAGCTGCGACTCAGACAGCAGCGCCGGCAGCAGCGTGCTCGTGCTGCGCGCACCCCAGGCACACGTCGGGTTCTTGCTGCGGCTGATGCATGGGCTGCTGTTCGGGTACTTGATATGCTCCTCTCTCACGTTCTGCTCCTCGCGGTACACGCTGGCGCCGTCGGCCGTCGACACCGTGGCGGCCGGCGCGGACGCGGCGACACTCGACCTTGCGTCGGCCGGCATGTTCTGCACGGGCTTCATCGCGTCGTATCTCCACAGCTGTCTCCCGCCGGCGGAGTTCGCGCGGCTCTCGGCGCGGGTGCTGGTGTTCGGTGCGTCGCGTTGCACCCCCTTTGATCTCCGCTGCTGCCTCGCAACTCGCGCTTCGCGCTCGTTTTGCGCTGCGGCTCCTCTCCTCTTCTGCCTCGCAACTGCGGCTCCTGCGGCTGCGAGCGGAGCGGCTCTGCTGCCTCGCGCTCGTTCAGCGCTGCGGGAGCGGAGCGGCGGCGCGCGGCCGCGAGCATACGAATTCGCGAGCGGATTCGTGCTGACACGCATTGTGTGCAGTGTACCCCGACGTCGTGCTCGCGGGCGGCATGGCGATGGTGATGGGCTCGATGTGGGCCGTCGAGCAGCAGCGGTACGCGCCGGGGGACGCCGCGCTCACGGCGCTCGAGGGACTCTCGGCGGTCCGGCTGCTCGATCTGAAGCACGACGGGTGGCACAGCATGAACACGGCCGGGTGGCCGATGCTGTGCGCGGTGTGGAGCGTGCTGCTCGCGCCGCTGCCGCTCGAGGGCAACGTGTACCTGCACCAGCGCGTGGGTCTGTCCGCGCTGCTGGTCGTCGCCGTGCTCTCCGTGCTGGGGGTGCTGGCCACCGGCGTGGTCGGGCTCTGGCACAGCGACACAGACGTTTTCTACGCGAGCGCCAGCAGCCTCAGCTACCGCACGCAGGAGTTCAATGTGGGCGCCAACGCTGCGTTCCTGCTCACGGTCCGCCTGCCCGCTGCGCTGCTCACGCGGTCGGTCGTGTGCGAGGCGTTCGGCGGGCTGGCGCTCGGGTTCGCCCTTCTGTGGTGGGCAGAGCTGGACGTGTCGATCGCGCCGGCGCCGGGCGGGGACGCCGGGGCGTGTATGCGCCTCTACCCCCGCAACGCCTGTCTCCCCGCGCGGCACGCGCTGCTGTGCCGCGGCTGCGTGCTCGGACTCGCTCTGGTGTGCCGGCGCGAGCTGCCCGCGGCGTGTCTCGGCGCGGTGTGCGCGGAGGCTCCGCACGGCGCGAAGACCCGGGACGTGATCGTGCTGCGCGTGCTGTGCTCGGCGGTGACGTTCTGTTGGCCGGTCTTCGTCGCAGCGCGCTTCGCCGCGCACATCGTGTTCGGGTCCGCGACCGTGCACAGCAACAGCGCCGCAATGGCGGCGGCGCTGCCCCTGGTGCTGCTGACTGTCGCCGCGGTCTACGACCAGCTCGCGAAGCCGCGCATCGAGCGCTGCACGCTTCGCTGTGCAGGGCGCGCGCTCGCGGCCGGGCGCAGGGCGTGGGCGTGGGCCTTTCCGCCCGCCGCAGCCACGCTCGAGGCGGCGCAGATGCTGGGCCCATCACGCTCCCCGTCGCGCTCGCGCTCGCGCTCGCCGACGCCCGGGCCCAATCGCGCCGAGCTGTCGCCGGGCCGCCTGGCGCCGTGGATGTTCGACGAGACGGAGCACCTGGCGCCGCGGATGTTCGACGAGACGGAGCACCTGGCGCCGCAGAATGCGCCGCAGTCGCCACAGCCGACGAGCGCGGGCGGCGCGCGGTGGCAGTGAGTGCGTGGAGCGAGCGCGCTCCAACGTCGCCGCGGCGCCGCCGCGTATTTAAGCGGACGTCTGGGCATGTCAATGGAGATGGACGCGCCGAGCGCGCCTGCAACCAAAGAGCCCGTAATCTTCACGCGTCGCCTGATGACCTCCATCCGCGGCAGCATGGCGAAGTTCGCCACCGGCGGGGTCAACACCGCCTCGTGGACGCCCGTGAACGGCAAGGCCGGCGACGTGTTCGGCGTCTCCGACATCTTCGACTCGGCGCCCGACGTGGGCACCACGGCCGCGGTGCTGCAGAGCGCGGTGATCCACCGCGTGCGCGTGCTCGAGACCAAAAACGACTTCCCGCTGCAGGTGGGCATCAACATCTCGTGCATACCCTCCATGGAGGCCACGAAGACTGGGCAGCGCTTCGCGCTGACCTGTCTCGCGTCGAGCCACAACCCCACGCCCATCACGGTGTTCGAGGCCGACGCGTCGAACACCGACAATGTCGAGTGGCGCCAGCGCTACCCGCAGTACAACGCGGGCAACCTCGACACGCACGGCACGCTCCAGGTCACAGGCCAGCCCTACCTCTTCGTCAGCCAGACACACCCTGTCATTGAGCTGCTCAAGCAGAACGCCGAGCTCTTGAACGCCGACATCTCTGCGCAGCCGCTCATCGACGGCGAGTGGTACAAACTCACCAAGCAGGTCATGTCGACGTGCTGCAACACGCTCAAGACGAAGGTGCTCTCCGGCGAGAGCAAGCGCGACCTCAACAACTTCACGGTGCAGCTGCACCGCGCGAACAAGAGCGACTGGTCCAACATCCAGACCAACGACGAGATCATGTCCGCGATCCCGCACGACGTGCTCAACCGCGCCGACCCCACCGAGCTCACCAAGGCGATCCAGGGCATCTGCAACCGCGACTACTCGTTCAGCGCGCGCATCGAGGTCGAGTACGAGGCGTGCGTCTAGCCGCGCCGGTCGGCGAGCCACACACACACACCGGTCGGCGCGCGTCTAGCCGCGCCGGTCGGCGAGCCACACACACACACCGGTCGGCGCGCGTCTAGCCGCGCCGGTCGGCGAGCCA
>ENA-ORXF01001004-ORXF01001004.1-marine-metagenome-genome-assembly--contig:-NODE-1004-length-18984-cov-6.212038_pt1 | contig 18984 bp, 21 predicted proteins | sample MGYA00237864_ERZ511476 | MGnify/ENA primary metagenome ERZ511476 (study PRJEB26306, sample SAMN06343908) | marine metagenome | isolation source: coastal waters | place: Atlantic Ocean: West Antarctic... | reverse complement strand
ATTAATTCTTTATTATTAAAAATATTAATTCTTTATTATTAAAAATATTAATTCTTTATTATTAAAAATATTAATTCTTTATTATTAAAAATATTAATTCTTTATTATTAAAAGAATCCTTTCATATAAAAATTAATATAAACACTTATGCTAATATCTTTTTTAGCAATTACAACATCTTCAATTATTTCATTGTCTTTTACAATCTCTTCAATATTATTTCATATTTCATATTTCATATTCTAATTCTAAATATTCATTAATAATTAAAGAAAAAATGATTTTTTAATCATATATTATATATAAAAATAGTATATGAAATATCAAAAAATTATTAAATTATTGGACAATAGAAAGGATTTTGGCATAGAATTATTATTTCTTTTAACTGAACATATTAATAATACTTTTGAAAATGGGTGGCTTTATATAGAAATGTTATTTAATAATCCAAATAATTATATTGAAGATGTTGAAGTAAAAAATGATTATAATGGATTACTTGAAATTGAAAACCGAGAACTTGTTACACTAAATGATGTTTATAGATTGTTTCTAAATCAAACATACGAAGAAGGTTTTATTAAATTAGATAATGTATTTAATAATGCATCATACACAAGTTATCATATGGAGAATGATCTGATTTCTGAAATCACAAAGCTTATACTTCCTATTGTTGAAAATATGCGTTTAATCTTTGATGAAAATGATTATGAAAATGATGATGAACATGAAGAATATTATATTGTAAAAATCATAGAATTTAAGAGTTATTTAAAGAAATGTAATGAAGAAAATACTGACATACAACCTAAACAGCAACCTGAACAGCAACCGGCACAGCAACCTGAACATCAACCGGCACAGCAACCTGAACAACAACCGGCACAGCAACCTGAACAGCAACCTGAACAACCGAATCAATCACATGATAAACAAGTTTCAGTTGAAAAACCAGCAAAAATACAACAGAAAAAGAGAAAAAGACTCACAACAAATGAAATTTCGTCATCAAAGTTACAAAAACAAATTAGTAATCTTGAGAAACAAAATGCTGCTCAAGAAAAAATTATTAAATCTTTTGAAAACAAATTTTCTGAATTAGAAAAAAAAATCAATAAAAAAAGCACAATTGATTTCTCTGATATTGAAGAGCAGATTAAAGACCAAATTGAAGAGAATATTGAAGATACAATGTCTGATATTAAAGATAGGCTAAAATTCATGGATGACATTGAGGATAGTCCGGAACAATTTAAATTAAAAATGGATTTAGTTAATGACTATATTTTAAAAATGAAAGATAACTATGACAAAAGTCAACAATCTCATCAAAATTTAGTTAAACAAAGGAATAGTTCTCGTAGTAATTTAAAAATCAGCGATGAGAAATTTAGATTCTTATGCGAAGAAAAAACACAATCTATTTCAGATACTTATGATGAAATATATGAAAAGAAACAATCGTATTTGTTAGGAATTGATATGTTTTATAACGAACAGAAACAAAACTTAGAAAATCATATTTCTACATTTAAACAAAATATTGAAAAAGAACAATCTGAGTTCTCTAATGAAATCCAAGTATCTAAATCAAAATTGATTGATATTCAAAATGAAAGCTCTTCGATAGTTCAACAATTTCAAAATACAAAAGATGATATTAATGAGAAAGTCCGTTCAATGAATGAATATATTTCAACATTTTTTCAAAGAATGTCAGTTGCTTTTAATACAATTACTCTTAATTAAATATATTATATCTAATAAATATTTTACAAAAAAACATAAATTTTACACAAAAATCAAGATTACTAAAACAAAACATAAACAAAACAAAATACATAAACAAAACATAAACAAAAACAAAATACATAAACAAAATAAAAATATAAAAATATAAAAATTATTTAAATAATAAATTTTATGAAAAATTATTTAAATAATAAATTTTATGAAAAATTATGATAATTAATAGTATTTTTGATTTAAATAATGATATTTTTGATTTAATTGAAGAATATTTAATATTAAAACAAATAATATTAAATTATAAAAAACGTCAATTTAATCATATTATTAATGAATTAAATAAACAGTTTTTTTCATTAGATATGTATTTTAATAAATTACAATTACAAAAATATAATATTAAAAAATATAATAAATTTACTTATTCATGGTTAGGTAAACGAAATAATGAAAGGATGTTTAATTTAACATTATTAAATAATTTTAGTAATGTTACTAAAATCAATATATTAAATCCATTTAATAATGCAAAATATATTTGTAGTTGTTTTAAGAAAAATTGTTCAAATTCAAAGGTTTCTTTAGAGGAGTATTTTTATGATAAACATAAATATTGTAATAAAGATGGTAAAATCTTATTATGTTTATTAATGAGTAATACAAATAAAAATCATTATAATTCCTCTCATATTTTAAATGAAATTAAATATAACAAATATTCAAATATATTAAAAAGAAAGAATATTTTTGAAAAAGATAAAAAATTAAATACTAATGATAATGATTTTAATGATACTATATACTTTTCATCTGATAGTGATAATGATATCGGAAATTAATTATAATATTAATTTGTTTATTTCTTTAACTATTAAAAATCAATTCAAATCTTTTTTGTTTATTTCACGATATTCAATGCATTTTACTATCAATCAACCATTGATTAATACTTTCAGTGTTATTTATATATAATTCGATTAATAATCTACCATTCTTATCAAATTCATCACATTTCACTTTTACAATTTTATTTAAAATCCTGTCTTTTAATTTATCTTTAATATCATCTACATATTGTTTATCTAAGTTATTTTTTGTTATTAATTCATGTGTATTCATACGATCTAAAAGACAATCCCATTTATATAATCGACTCTCTAATAAAAATACAATTTTTACTCTATATCCATCATACACAGACACCACTTTACCATACTTAATCTTATCTTTAAAACTTAATTCTTCTATAGAATCATCTATTTCATCCCAATTAATATCCATATATATATAAAATTATTTTTTTGTATTGTCTACAAAACGCAATTGTTCTAGTGGGTAACACTAATGTACGGGTATGGTAATGGGTGGGGTGACGACCACCTCAGACCTTAGTCCGACATCAGTTGGTCGAGTTCGGCCTCGAGGACGGGATCGTACAGATCGGCATCGTACAAAGGGTCACGCATGGATAATGCATTACCTATAAGGCCTAATTTGGCTGAGGCCTCGTTGAACTCCTTATTGCCGGTCTCGAGTTCTTTGGCGAGTTCGGCATCGAATTCGGCCACGATTTTGGCGAAGTCGGTCGTGACTTCGGCATTGACGTCGGCCTCGAGTTCGGCATTGACGTCGGCCTCGAGTTTGGCGGAGTCGGCCTCGAGTTCGGCATCGTCGTCGGCCGCGAGTTCGGCCTCGAGTTCGGCATCGTCGTCGGCCGCGAGTTCGGCTAAGTAGGCTTCGCATTCGGCAATGGATTTGGCGAAGTAGGCGTCGAATGCGTCATCAGTCATATCTGTGCTCATGATGACGATGGGGTGTGGTGAATTGTTTGAGTTGTGTTGTTCAGTGTGGTTGGGTATATGTTTTAATATATAGAATTTAAACCATTATGTATCATTTTTTATTTAATGGGTTTTCATTAGATTTTAAAAGATAATATATGTTATTTAATTAAAGATATTATTAATCAAAGATATTATTTCGTTTAGTGTTTGTCTTTATTTTTAAACATTATCTGTGTAAATTAAATTAAATTATTATTATTTTTGTTGTGTTTTGTAAATTTTTTTGTGAGAACATTTCACTCATTAATCTGTCATTAGAGTATCGTCAACAAATGCCACAAACTTCTCCTTTGGACGTTCCAATGGTGGCAAGCGTGTACGCTTAGGCGGAGGGGTACCCCCCCCACTATCATCTTCACGTGGTCGCTTATTGGTCGAGTCATCGGAAATGTGCATGGTCGAGTAATCGGAAATGTGCATGGTCGATGACTTCGAATCTCGTTCAAGACTGAGCGGGTAACGTCCCAATACGGTGTCACTTTCGCGAATATTGTTTGAGTAATGGAGTGTTAGAAAAGCCATCTGTTGCGCTGATGTTCTAATTTGATACTATTTAGAAAATAGTATCATTTTTTATATTTAAATTATTTTTTTTTTTTGTTTTTTTTGTGTTTTTTCTATTATTGACTTTGGTAGCACCATCTGCGTGCCGCTCACTGTTTGCGTGCCGCACATTATGTCAAGCCGTGCCAGGTGTGTACTACACCACAGTCATTACACACCTCGGTATCGTCGTGCAACAAGCAAACTTTATGTTTACAGGGTGGGTCGACGGTAGCGGGGGGTGTACGGTTAAGGCGGCCCATGTGGGCGTGCAACCGACTTACATCTTCGAGCGAATTGCTCAAACTGAAGGAGCCTGGCTTGATGCCTCGATTGGCGCCTGGCTTGGTGCCTCGATTGGCGCCTGGCTTGGTGCCTGGCTTGGCGATGCCTCGATTGGCGATGCCTGTCTTGGTGGATACCCTGGTGGGGTAATCGGGGTAGGGGTAGGTTGCCATCGCGGATGCGGTGGTGGTGGTAGGGGTGGCGATGGAGTTACTGTCGCGATATATTAATATATAAATACATAAATTTTAGGTATCATTTTTTTTATTTTGATTACTTATAAAAAAAACATAGACAAATACGTTAAAGAGATGGAAACATATATTTCAATGTTTTTGAATTAATTTTATTTGAGAATTGAATAAATGTATCGCATTCATTTTTGCTTGGTATTTCAAAGTGTTTTCTTAATGTATAATATGCTATTTTAGGTATAAGTTTCGATTTACCTTCTGATAGTTCGTGTCTCAATTGATTCATATAATAACAAAAGTTAATATCATTATTAATATAAACTATAACTGAATGAAAATCATATTCTTTTGCTAATTCAATATAATCTTTTCTACTTGATTTTGTATGATTTGTATTATCTATTACTACATTCTTACCTTTTTTTAATTGTTGTATTATATACTTTTTACATTTTACTTTTGTCCCTTGTATATCATTACTCGCTAATGATATTTTAAATGAATTAGATACAGTTGATTTTCCACTACCTTGATAACCACACATTAATATCAATAATTTATCTATATTTGGTAAAACTATTTTATCAGTTATTCCATTATACTTAGTTAAATAATCAGGAATTTTATACTTAATTGTTTCTTTCTTATTCAAAAATAACTGTTCGGGTATATAAAAATTAATACCAATATTATGCGCAAACATCAAATCAGTATCTGAAAAATCATTTTTACGTCCAGCAGCATCTCCACAGTAATAATCATTCTGATTATCTATTGATGATTTATCTATTGACGATGATTTATAAAGTTTCCATAATCCTGTAAATGGTTTCCTAAAATAATCATTTCCAATTGATACATATACTTTAATTGGTATAGACATATCTTTAATAATTGTCACAATTTTGTTCATAAATACATCTTTTTTAATCTGATTCTTTAAGCCTCCCTGATTTGAAAAAATCACTATATTATGTGTTTTACTTAATTTTCTTAAAAAAGATACAGTATTATCATATAAATATACCCAATCATCTTTATCAATCGCAAATACTTTACCTGATTTAGTTTTAATTATAGTATAATCTAAATCAAATGCTGCAGTTGGTCGATTATCAATTGTAAACCCCGAATTAATTATAATATTATTATCAATTACTTGAATATCTATCTCTTTTGGTGATTTCATTGTCATAATTATATATTATTAATATCATAAATATTATAAATCATTTTTAAATATATTTAATATAATAAATTTAAATATATTTAATATAATAAATTTAATATAATAAATTTAAATTTAAATCTGATAAATAATATATTTAAATATTAATAATATGTCAGTAAAATTTAATAAAAATTTTTTAGATAAAAATCTATATACAAAAAAAATATCTATTGATTCACACGATAGAGATAGAAATTATATTCCTAGTTATCAAACAACAGACTCGTCAAATGATTATAAAATTAGTTTAGAAAAATTTGATGAATTAAAAAAAAATGTTGTTGGTATATCATTAGTTTCAGCAAGTATTCCAAATACCGAATATATAATTAATGATAATAATAATAAATTAGATGTTTTATTTGGAAATGTAGAAACAACAATACAATTGACAAATAATAATTACACTCTAACTGAATTCGCAAAAGAATTAACAACAAAATTTCATGATGTTAGTACGTCATTTGAGTTTACTAAAAATTTAATCGATGATTCTAAGGTAGATATAACACATACGACGAGTGAGTTTACTTTATTATTAGAGTCAGGTCCTAATGCGAAATGTTCATTTCAAGACATATTAGGTTTAGATTATACGGATATTGAATCAACGGCGATGACGATAACAACGGGTATAGTTAATTTAATTTCAAATAGATATGTGGATATAGTAATAGAAGAAATTCCAAGAATAGGATTAATGAATACAACAAAAGAAGAAGAAAATTATATATTAGATAGAGTTTATTTAGATAATGATTATGGTAAATATAAAGTTTATCATGTAAATGATTATGATAGAATATATAATTTTTTTAATGGAATTGAATTAAGTAATTTATCTATTAAATTATTGAATGATAAAAATAAAATTTATAATTCAAATAATTATGATAATGTAATAACATTAGAATTTATTTTATTAAAAGATAATACTCCTAATAATTTGTATATTAATCCGTCTTCAACTGATACTTTATTATTAAAATATTTTAAAGCATTTTTAATCGATAAAAAACATTCCGATCAAAAAATGAAAGATTATATGTCATCAGTAAATCAAAATAATAAACAATTATTAAATGCTTTTACGAAAAATTTGGATAATAAAAAATTTAATAATGATGATATTATTAATATCGTAAATGTTATAAAACAAAATAATAAAGTAACAAATAATGATGAATTTGAAAATAATTATGAATTTGAAAATAATGAATTAACAAATAAAGATGATAGTATAAAAGAAGGTTTTTTAAATAAAAAATCAATGAGTAATCATATCCAAGAAGATGCTCTGAATAATATTAATAATGATTTAATAGATGTAGATAATGATATGTCAAATAATAGTTTATTTAATAATATTTTAAATCAAAATATTAATTTTATTTATATAATAATATTTTTAATTGTTTTATTATTTTTATTTAATTTATTTAAGAGAAAATAAATTGATTTATAAAAAAAATATAATTATAATATTTTTATTAAATATATGAAAACAATTTATTATTATCAAACTTTTGTTGGTCTAGATAAATTATTAAATCATGCTCAAGATATTGATGTAATTATTATTTCGTCAATCCATTTTGGTAAATCACAAATATATCTAAATGATAACTCACCTAATGATAAAATGTTTGATAAATTATGGTATGAAACCGAAAAACTATCAGTCCAAAATACAAAAATATTATTAATGATTGGTGGAGCAGGGGGTGCTTATACTAATTTATTTGAAGATTTTGAAAATAATTATAAATTATTAACAGAATTATTGGGTGAAAAAACATGGATATCTGGAATTGATTTAGATGTTGAAGAAAATGTAAATATGAAAGATATCCAAATGTTAATGGATAAATTAATTGATGATTTTGGCGAAGATTTTATTATAACAATGGCGCCAATTGCGTCCACATTACAAAATGATGGACGTAGTATTGTTGGTTTTAATTATAAAGAATTATATTATTCGAAACAAGGGAAATATATAAACTGGTTTAATGTTCAATGTTACGATTCGTTTTCAGAAGAAACATATACTTCAATAATAAAAAATGGATATCCATCAAATAAAATTGTTATGGGGATGGAATCGGGTCAATTTGATGAAAAAACATTTAAAAATGTTATAACTATATTAAAAAATTTATTATATAAATATCCTAATATGTGCGGCGTATTTGATTGGGAATATTTAAATGCTCCTCCGAGTAAAACAGACCCATCATTATGGGCAAGATTAATAAAAAATAATGTTAATTTCATAATTTAATTTCATAATTTAATTTATCGTCACCCGTAATATTCAGAATATTTGGTCATATATTTGGTCATATATATTCATATATATTCATATATATGAATATTAAAAATTGATATAATATTGTTTATTATATATATTTAAATTACAATGTGTCGTTTTCTGATAAGTATTATGAGTATGTTTAATTTGTCATTTGCCGAAAAGATTAAAATCATCGATGTAGACGTATTGACTCTTAAAATAGGACAATTTACCACAGGGAATCGTATGGCACCTATTCAACAACTTAAATGTCGCGGACTATACTGTAAGTATAAACCTGACACAATTAGATGTTCTAATGATGGATATGATGGAAATGACGTGAACTGGAATTGTAAAGCAAATTTAGATAAGTCTGTAAAATTTGGCAATTTAAACATACAATGCGAGGGATTTGAATATCCATATGATCCTTATATTCTAATTGGTTCGTGTGGACTTGAATATAATCTGGAGGCGAAAGAATCATGTGATTTGACACAATCCTGTAAACCTATTAATTCTACTTATGACTCAAATACTAAATCACCTAATATTTTTATATGTGCAATAATTATTATTATTGTGTGTGTATGCTTGAGTAATACATTAAATTTCACTGATGGTTTTTGGTTAGGGTATTTTTTAAATTCAATTGCAGATAGCGAAAGAGATAATACTAGTTGGATAGACTATTCAACTGGATTTGCAACAACTACGCGACGTTAGACGATTTAGTAATTTAATTACTTAAAAAAATATACAAATTATTAAGAAAATATACAAAATTATTAAGAAAATATAAAATATTTAATTAAAACAAATTAAAAGACATTATAAATATAAATTACTTATCTAAATAATATCCCAACCCTAACTTATCATTTTTGAATATATATCCGAGTTTATGTCCATTAAAGTTGTTAATTTCTATAAAATCTTTTTTTATTTCATGAATTTGATTTTTTTTCTTGTTGAAACTAACATTTTTTTTTTCATTGAAACTATCATCTTTAAAAAGTTGATTTTTAAAAAACTTATCTTTAAAAAAATAAATGATTAGTGATACTAAAAATAATATTAAAAATAATAATTTGATTTTATTATAACTTGATATAAATTCCAACATTTATATTATGATTTATAAAAAATTAATTATTTTACTATAAATTATTATATAAATTATTATATAAATTATTATATAAATTATTATATAAATTATCTATTATTTAATTGAATTTAAAGATTTTTCATTTGTTAATTTCTTTGGGGGTGTTGGTGGTCTCCATAGAGATGAATCAATATTAAATTTATTTGTTTTAATTTTATTATTCTCGGTTGTTTTAATTTGATTATTCTTGGTTGTTTTAATTTTATTTTTCTCGGTTTGTTTTATATTATTTATGAAATTTCCCATTATTAATAATATATAATTAAAAAGTTTTTAATTATATATTATTAAAAACTTTTTAATAAGAATCATCTAAACTGATTAATAAACTTCTTTATACATTTTCATAGATGTTGTAAATCTAATATCATATAAAACATAAAGTTCAAAAAAAGAAATTAATTGTTTTTTATAATTTCGTTCACTTTTTTGTATTTTTATGATATCTTTATCAGATAAATTATCATATTTTAATATTATTTTAAAATTGTTTGTTAAAGCACATCCTTCAATAATATATTGGTCTTTAAATTTATGAATCATTGTAATATATGGATAATCTGCCATTTTAATTATATATTATTTTTAATTAATGACCAACAATTTCACATGTTCGTGCTCTATTATTACAAGAATCATATGATATCATTGATACACTTGTTTCATCAAATACTGATTTACAAATTGAATTACTTGGACAATCATATTCTCTATTAATCGATTCTTGAGAACCATCTTCGCAAAATCGATAACATACATCTCCTATTAATAAATGATTATCTCTATTATTATCTCTATTATTATCTCTATTATTATCTCTATTATTATCTCTATTATTATCTCTATTATTATCTCTATAATATGTTAAACAATGTGTCGGATTTCTTATAAAACAATACATCATCGTACATATTTGTGCTACTTCATCTTTAACTTGACAAGTATTACAACCATCATACCATGTCGCGCATCCATTTGGAATTGTTGATTCTTGTATAATACAATTACCATATTCATTTCGAATTTGACCACCAATACAGCGTTCTTTACATTGCCCCGGAGCATCGGCAATCATTGGTCCCATTGTATTTACACATTCTAATTCATCTAAACATCTTGTTTGAAATTCAGGTCGAACCATACCACCACATGTTTCATTGATTCCAACTTTATCAACACATTCTGATAAAGAATATTGTGTTCTTCTACCATTTGCAATCGGTAATCTTATCTGCATAGACCTACAAAATTTATTTGAATAACAATCTGAATCTGAATTACAATTATTAGATGAACAATCATAATTAGGACAACCAATGTTACACCCACAAGAATCTGTATTTATTGTCATCCGACAATTATTCATATCAATATTAGGGAGATAAGGTCTTGCACAAGGGGGTGGGCGTGGACATGGTTCATGGCAATCATTTGGATGTTCATTTTGATTAATACTTGTTGTAACACAATCCGTTTCCCAAGGTCTAATACATCTCTGTGTAAACTCACACCATTGATATCCTCCATCTAATACACAATTATGATCATCTTTTTGAGAACCAATCATAATAGAACCATCTGTATTTTGAGAAGTAATTGTTGTAATTAATAACATATTAACTAACATTTGAAATAAATCCATTTATAATATTATTAATATTTTAATTTTAAATTAAAGTTTAATATAATGAATTAAACTTTAATATAATGAATTAAACTTTAATATAATGAATTAAACTTTAATATAATGAATTAAACTTTAATGTAATAAATGATTTTTGATTTTATTTTGTTTTAAATTCGGTTTTCCAACTACCTACCAGATATCCTCTATTTTCTTCTTTTCTTTCTAAAAAATCAATTAATAAATCCATCTTTACTGACATCTCTTTCTGCATGGATTTTAACATTTTAATTTCTTTATTAGCATTATCAACTCGTTCAAGCATTTGTTCTTTAAAAAAACTTTGTTGACTATTATTCATTATATAATAGTCATTTATATTATTAAAATCACAAAATGATAAAAAATATAAAAATGATACTAAATTTATTAACATTTAATAATATAATTTATACACAGTGACAGCATGTGGCAGTGTCTATTCCCCATTATTATGATGACATTGCAAATCCTCGAAGACAGAGGCATGATTTATCACGCGCTTGATTTGTATATCTTCTTTGCGATATTCACATCATTTGTTTTGATATGGAGAAAACTGTTTCAACATTTCCTCGGGGAAATAGCCCCCCCAGCATCCACCCCAGAACACCCTCCCACTCGAGAACCCTTCGGTAGGGTTTACAAAATCTGATACAGTAGTGGTTCTAATGACCTTTTTCCGCGTCGCGTGAAGAAGTGAAGAACTAGATTGTACAACAAAAATAATTTAAATATAAAAATAATATACAATAATATACAATAATATACAATAATATACAATAATATACAATAATATACAATAATATACTAATTTATTGGAAAAATCACAATTGATAAATATGTTATAAATTTATTGGAAATATAACAAATGATACATATGTTATATTTGTGTATATTTTTCTATATTATCTAGAGTAAGTGTTTTTTGAGGAATCATAATCCATACTTGGCCACTTTATATAAAAACATTTTTTACACATTGTTAAATCTGTATATTTATGATTCCCACCGAATGTTATAATTTGACAATTACGGTTTTTACACCAGTGACATTTCCATGTTAACCAGTTCCATATATTATTATACCAAGTATTCATATATTCTCTTAATATATTTTACTACAATTCAATAATGATAGAACTTATTAATAATATAATATTAATAAATTAGATACAAATAATATTAATAAAATGAAAGATAATAGTAATAGTAATGTTATAATTGTAGGCTACTCAAAGACCGGTAAAACGAAATTTGGCTCACTAAATCCACATCCATTTGATTTTAACCATTTCATATTTTCTTGATTTCCATTTCTAACAGCACAGCTAAATGTCCTATCACTAAATTGGCATTCATTCGCTTTTAACCATATCATATTTTCTAGATTTCCATATCTAGCAGCATAACTAAATGTTAAATATGTGATAGTTCATGTTTATGATTATGATTAAGTTATATTTAAATAATTATATTTAAATAATTATATTTAAAGAGTAATTCTGATAAATATGAATATAAAAAATATGAATATAAAGAATGTGGACTTGCAATTGTGTAAGTTTGATATGAATAAAATGAAAGATAATAGTAATGTTATAATTATAGGCAAAGCAAAGACAGGTAAAACATATTTGACGAATGATTTGTTGAATAAATATTCTATACCAGAAGGAACTATCATATCTGCGATACCAGATAGTCCATATTCGAAAACAGTCCCCCAGGCATCAGCTCATACTCCGTATGAACCATCAATTATTATCGATCTAGTGAAGCATCAAAAACATTTCCTTGGAAAACAATACGCTGGAAAAAAACATGGAAAGTTTTTAGTTTTAGATGATTGTTTCTGTCAGGAATTTTACCTCCACCCAGAATTTGAGGGATGCTGGATAAATAATCGCGCTTTAAGATTATCAATTATTTTAACTAAGACTTATTCTATTACAATGACACCTAAACTGAGGACTAACACCGATTATATATTTATCTTGAGAGAGAATATTGTGACGAACCGTAAGCAACTATATGAGCAGTATGCGTGGATGTTTCCCACATTCGAAATGTTTTGTGAAGTATTCGATCAATTTACAGTAGATTACGAATGTATGGTTATTGATAACACATCAAGAAGTGAACGGATTGAAGATATAGTGTTTTGGTATAAAGCCATGTGAATAATAATCTACAAATACTGACAATAAATTACATATTATAGAATTTAAAATAGATAATTATAAACATAAATTAAATAATGTTGTTGAAAATGTTGTTGAAAATGTTGTTGAAAATGTTGTTGAAAATGTTGTTGAAAAAATAAAACAAACTTTAGAAGACAATTTAATAGAAAAATTAGTAGAAAACAATTTAAAAGATGATTTAAAAGATGATTTAAAAGATGATTTAAAAGACAGGTTACAAAATATAGAAGATATGGTTTATTTAATTAATGAAAAAAATAGATCTTATATTACAATTTATTTATGAATTTAATATTCCATTGGATTAAATATTCCATTGGATTAAATAAGCCCACAATGGTCCCCAAAAACACCATAATGTTCCCAAATATTTCTTATCAAGTGTATTGATTGTGACAATAGTAAATATAAGATATATTAACCAGATTATTATGGGCATTTTCTTTTTGTATTTTTGAAATATCATAAATAATGGTATTAATAGAATTACCAATAGATATAATATTAAAAACATATAATCATCTATTGGTTTATACCAATTCCACTTTAATTTACAATTTCTTTTACATAATTTTTCGGTACATAATTCATTTTCGGTTGGTACAAAATAAACATAAATATAAATTAAATATATAAACCATATTATAATATGAAACATAACATTTTTAAAATATATTTTATTATTAATATAAATTGTAGATAATATACTAAAAATTGGTTGAATTAATAATATTATTAAAAACCCAGCTAATGAACTATACTTATTTAATTTACTTTTACAATCAGTATTTAAATGCATGAAAAATTCAGCAAGTTGCAATGTACTTAATCCAAACATAATTAATGCTATTGCTATATCAGAACCTTAATTTCTTCTAAATAACTTATTACACACCTGCAATGCTATTAAAAAGCTAACATCGATGATTCATAAGAATAACACATATATATTTACAATTATTTATAATAAATTATTTATATTATTTTTATTATTTTTATTATAATAAATTATTTTTATTATAATAAATTATTTTTAAATATTATTTTTTAATATTATTTTTTATTATTTTTATATAATTAATGAATGAGGACATCCATTTTCTTTAAACCATTTCAAATTGTCTAGATTTCCGTTTTTAACAGCATCACTAAATGTAAATTCATCAAATTGAACTCCATTTTCTTTTAACCATAATTATCTTTCAACCATTTTATATTTTCTAAATTCCCAATTTCAGTAGCCCAACCCAATGTCATGTCATCAAAATGACATCCATTATCTTTTAACCATTTCATATTTTCTAGATTTCCATTTCTAACAGCACAAGCAAATGTATAATTACTATATTCACATTCGTATGCTTTTAACCATTTCATATTTTCCAGATTTCCATTTAAAGCAGTATAAGAAAATGAATCACGTTGAAATCCACATCCATTCGCTTTTAACCATTTCATATTCTCTAGATTTCCATTTTCAACAGCACCATTAAATGTATTATGACTAAATGGACATCCATTATCTTTTAACCATTTCATGGATGCTAGATTTCCATATTTAGCAGCACTACTAAATGTATGTTCATCAAATTCACATCCATTTTGTTTTAACCATTTCATGGATACAAGATGTCCATTTTCCATAGCAGAATTTAATGTATAATAAAATGGACATCCATTTTCTTTTAACCATATAATATTCTCTAGATTTCCATTTTTAACAGCATAATTTAAATATTTAGAACCAATTATATCAGTTTTTGTATGGATATATTTAATTGAATCTAAGTTTCCAATTTTAATAATAGTTTCTTTAACTTTTTCATTATAAAGCAAATTTAATAATTTTTCAGAATAACATAATAAACTCTTTGAAGTTAATACATTATATTTTGTTTTATATTTTGTTTTATATTTTCTAATTAAATTTATAATGTCTTTCCAATCTTTACAAACTAGAGCATAAAATATAAAAGAGTTTTTATCCAAATAAGGACTTACTAGTTCAAATATTTGATAGTTCATTTTATAGTTAATTATTATATAATATAAATACTTTTTCAATTTTTAAATTATATTATAATTTTTAAATTAAAATTACTTTGTACATCCATTAGATTTTAACCATTTCATATTTTCTAAATTTCCATTATGAGCAGCATTACTAAATGTATTCTCACTAAATTCACATCCATTTTCTTTTAACCATTTCATATTATCTAGATTGCCATATTTAGCAGCACCAGAAAATGTATATTTATCAAATCCACATCCAGTCTCTAGTAACCATTCCATATTATCAAGATTTCCATTTTGAGCAACATATTCAAATGTATAATCACTAAATTGACATCCATTTTCTTTTAACCATTTCATATTATCAAGATTACCATTTTTAGTGGCCTTATTAAATGTATCACAATTAAAATCACATCCATTTAATTTTAACCATTTCATATTATCTAGATTTCCATTTTTAGCAGCATAATCAAATGTGAAATTACCAAATGAGCATCCATTAGATAATAACCATTTCATATTATCTAGATTTCCATTTTTAGCAGCATAATTAAATGTATCCTCATCAAAATAACATCCATTAGAGAATAACCATTTCATATTATCTAGATTTCCATTTTGAGCAGCATAAGCAAATGTAAATTCAACAAATTCATATCCAATAGATTTTAACCATTTCATATTTTCTAGATTCCCATTTTCAGCAGCGCATTTAAATGTATCTTCATCAAATTTACATCTATTGGAAAATAACCATTTCATATTATCAAGAGTTCCATTTTTAGCAGCACTGTTAAATGTATTATTACTAAATGGACATCCTTTCTCAAATAACCATTTCATATTATCTAGATTACCATTTCTCAATGCCCAACCAAATGTAAATTTATCAAATTTACATCCATTCCGTTTTAACCATTTCATATTTACTAGATTACCATTTTCAGAAGCATAACTAAATGTTACATTACTAAATCCACATCCATTTGATTTTAACCATTTCATATTATCTAGATTTCCATTTTTAGCGGCATCATTAAATGTATTATCACAAAATTCACATCCGTTTAATTTTAACCATTTCATATTTACTAGATCCCCATTTTGAGCAGCATAATTAAATGTATTCTCACCAAATTCACATCCATTTTCTTTTAACCATTTCATATTTTCTAGATTTCCATTTTTAGCAGCATAATTTAAATATATCGGATAACTAATATCAGTTTTTGTATTTAGATATTTAATTATATCTAAATCTCCTATTTTAATAATTACTTCTTTAACTTTTTCATTATAAGCCAAATCTAATAATTTATTTGAATAAGATAACAAACTCTGTGAAATTAAAACATTATATGATGTAGTATATTTATTATTTTGTCTAATAGAATTTATAATTTGTTTCCATTCATTACATACTAGAGCACTAAATATAAAAGCATTTTTATCTAAATGATGACTTACTAGTTCAAATATTTGATAGTTCATTTTTATAGTTAATTATTATATAATATAAATACATTTCAATTTTTTAATAAATTAAAATTACTCTTTACATCCATTCGCTTTTAACCATTTCATATTTTGTTGATTTCCATTCTTGGCAGCAAAACCCAATGTATTATTATCAAATTCACATCCATTAGAGAATAACCATTTCATATTTTCTAAATTTCCATTTAGAGCAGCATTATCAAATGTCCGCTTATGAAATTCACATCCATTTTCTGTTAACCATTTCATGGATGCAAGATTTCCATCTCTAGCAGCTATACCATATGTATTATAACTAAATGAACATCCATTAGAGAATAACCATTTCATATTATCTAGATTTCCATTTTTCATTGCCCAACCAAATGTATTAGAGGTAAATTCACATCCATTATCTTTTAACCATTTCATATTATCTAGATTTCCATATGTAGCAGCATAATTAAATGTAGTATTTTTAAATTGACATCCGTTCTCAAATAACCATTTCATATTATCTAGATCTTCATTTATAACAGCACTGTCAAATGTATTATTACTAAATGGACATCCGTTCTCAAATAACCATTTCATATTTTTGAAATTTCCATTTCTAACGGCAAAACTAAATGTATTATTGTCAAATCGACATCCATTATCTTTTAACCATCTCATATTTTCTAAATTTCCATTTCTCGCAGCACAACTAAATGTATAATTATCAAATGGACATCCTTTCTCAAATAACCATTTCATATTATCTAGATTTCCATTTTCAGTAGCACTGTCAAATGTATAATCATCAAATGGACATCCATTTTCTTTTAACCATTTCATATTTACTAGATTACCATTTTCAGAAGCATAATAAAATGTTATATTAGGAATTGTCTCATAATTAAATTTACATCCATTTGATAATAACCATTTCATATTATCTAGATTTCCATTTCTAATAGCATTATTAAATGTCTCATAATAAAATTCACATCCATTTGATAATAACCATTTCATATTATCTAGATTTCCATTTTCAGCAGCCAAATAAAATGTATTATATTTAAATTCACATCCATTAGATTTCAACCATTTCATATTTTCTAAATTTCCACTTGTAATAGCATAATTTAAATATTCACTTTTTAAAGATTTAATGTTATCAGTTTGAAAACAACCAAAGAAAACAAAAAATCCACTATTATATAACTCAATTGATTTAATTGACGCTAAATCTCCAATTTTAATAATAACTTCTTTAACTTTTTCATCAATAACCAATTTCAAGTTTTTATCTGAATAAGATAATAAACTTTGTGAAATTAGAACATTATATGGAGTTTTATAAATATTATTTTGTTTAATTGAATTTATAATTTTATGCCATTCTTTACAAACTAGAGCATAAAATATAAAAGATTTTTTATCCAAATGATGACTTACTAGTTCAAATATTTGATAGTTCATTTTTATAGTTAATTATTATATAATATAAATATTTTTCAATTTTTAAATTATATTATAATTTTTAAATTACATTTTTAAATTACATTTTTAAATTATTTAATATTATTTTTAATGAGGACATCCATTTTCTTTTAACCATTTCATATTTTCGAGATTACCATTTACAGCAGCAGAATTAAATGTATTATGATTAAATTGGCATCCATTAGCTTTTAACCATATCATATTTTCTAGATTTCCATTTATAGCAGCAAAATTAAATGTACACACATTAAATTGACATCCTTTCTCAAATAACCATTTCATATTATCTAGATTCCCATTTTTCGCAGCATTACTAAATGTAAATTCATTAAATCTACATCCATTTTCTTTTAACCATTTCATATTATCTAGATTTCCATATTTAGCAGCATAATTAAATGTATACATACTAAATTGACATCCATTAGAGAATAACCATTTCATATTATCTAGATTTCCATTTTTCACTGTCAAATCAAATGTATCAGATTTAAATCCACATCCATTTGATAATAACCATTTCATATTATCTAGATTTCCATTTTTCACTGCACAACCAAATGTACTAAAGGCAAATAATCTACATCCATTATCTTTTAACCATTTCATATTATCTAGATTACCATTTTCAGCAGCGATATCAAATGTATTATATTTAAATTTATATCCATTTGATAATAACCATTTCATATTTTCTAAATGTCCATTTTTAGCAGCCATATTAAATGTATCATGATAAAATTCACATCCATTTGATAATAACCATTTCATATTATCTAGATTTCCATTTTCAGCAGCCAAATAAAATGTAT
>ENA-ORXF01001003-ORXF01001003.1-marine-metagenome-genome-assembly--contig:-NODE-1003-length-18997-cov-6.040962_pt1 | contig 18997 bp, 26 predicted proteins | sample MGYA00237864_ERZ511476 | MGnify/ENA primary metagenome ERZ511476 (study PRJEB26306, sample SAMN06343908) | marine metagenome | isolation source: coastal waters | place: Atlantic Ocean: West Antarctic... | reverse complement strand
AAGGATGACTACAACAAGAAAGACAAAAAGGGAAATGTTGTTGGCAAATGGCCAAGCAGCAGTTGGGAGGGCAAATCCGCGTTGACGAAGCAAGGGTCTGTTCGCCAAGTTTTTCAAACAGAAGATGAGTGGGTCAAGTATTTCCTTCAGAAGTCGATACGAAATGCGTGGTCGAACGATAGAGTGGCGCACAAGTCACATGAGGTTTTTAAAGATGGCACGGAAAAGGAACTGAAGAAGAAAATAAAAGCCTTGTCTGGAGAAAATGAAGAATTTTTTAATATTTTAGTTGATGAGTGGCTTACGGGCAGACGGCAGTTTGCTGTATCACCCGGAGCAGTAGCGCATTATCTACTTTCCCCTGACGGCTTCTATTCTATTCAGACGGAAGCGGAAACTGCTCGCTTGAGTTCTGAGTGGAAAGACTTTATTAAGACTGATGTGCGTGCTAAGGGTAGAGAATTTATATCTAAATCTATCACCGTTCGTATTGGGTTTGATGCAGACAAATACTATAAATCCCTTCTAAACGCCGTTTTAACACAAGCAGCTAAAGCAATCCAGCCCACCCCGATTCCAGAAGGGGTTTCGACAAGTTCCGACGTAGACGAGATTGCACAACAGATGATGAGGGATCTGCTGGGCGATGTCACTCTTGAGGCAGATCCTTCCGCAGACAAAGTAGAATTTTTTTAAAATATTTGAGCTAAAATTGAAATCACCACTACGCTACCCTGGTGGAAAAACCAGAGCAGTCAAGCACATACTACCCCACTTCCCAGAGGATATGAAGGAGCTATGCTCCCCCTTCCTTGGCGGAGGCTCAATCGAGTTAGCCTTAGCCGAGCAAGGTGTTCGGGTGTATGGCTACGACATCTTCCAGCCGCTGATTTGGTTTTGGCGGACACTAACTGGCAACCCCGAAGCTCTGGCTGATGAAGCAGATAGTTTACGCAAGTCACACCCTGACTATGAAAATGGGCGAGGACTTTTAAAAGAAGACTTTATTAATATCCGAGAAGACTTAAAATCAGCAACACATTATTCGCTTCAAAACGCAGCCAAGTTCTATGCTCTCAATCGCTCATCCTTTTCAGGTGCGACACTTAGTGGAGGCTGGTCAAAAAAAGCATCTTACGCAAGGTTTACTGATTCCTCTATCGAGAGAGTTAGGAAGTTCAAAGAGCCAAAATTATATGTCGCCCCACTTGACTTTAAACAATCAATCGCAATACACCCAGAAGCATTCCTCTATCTTGATCCCCCATATCTTTTGGGCAAAGACAAAGAAACTCTTTATGGTACAAGCGGGAGCACCCACAAAGGCTTTGACCATTTAGGCTTATCAAATCTTTTAAAAGAGAGAGATGACTGGATTTTATCTTATAATAATTGTCCAGAGATATTGAAACTTTATAAAGACTATGTTATATTATATCCAGACTGGAAGTATGGTATGTCCTCGGACAAAAACTCCAAAGAAATATTAATCATTAATAAGGGAAAAAAATGAGTAAGAAATATTGTTCAAACGATGAGCTACAAGCAAAGATATTGCAGGGTGTTGAAACCCTTGCAGATAACGTGGCTACGACACTTGGTCCAAAGGGTCGCAACGTCATTCTACAAGAGAAGGGCAAGCGACCAATCATCACTAAAGATGGTGTAACTGTCGCAAGATTTGTTGACTTTGAAGACCACTTTGAAAACGCAGGGGCACAAATTATTAAGCAGGCAGCAGAACAGACAAACGCTGACGCAGGCGATGGAACGACGACGACAACTATTCTTTGTCGTGCCATCCTCCAGCATGCTCAACGATATATTACAGCAGGTGTTTCCCCTGTTGAATTAAAACGAGGTATTGATAAAGCTGTTAAAGCTGTTGTCGAGAACCTTGAAAACCAGTCCCGCCCTATTGCTTCTCTTGAAGATATTAAACGCATCGCAACCATCTCAGCCAACGGCGATCAAGTAATTGGAAATCTTGTAGCTACCGCAGTTGACCAAGCAGGTAAAGATGGCGCGATTACAATTGAAGAAGCTCGCTCTGTTGAGACTTCCCTCGATCTTGTCGAAGGTTTCCGCCTCGCAGCAGGCTGGGCTGCAAATGCTTTTATTACTGATCAACGCACAGCAACCGCAAATTATAGCAATCCCTTATTGTTAGTTACGGATGCTAAAATTGAAACAGTAGATCAAATCCTCCCTGTGCTGGAGGTTGTGGCAAGGGAGAATAGACCCCTTGTGATTTTTGCTGAAGAGATTGAGGGGCAAGCTCTGGCTGCTCTGATTATGAATACGGTACGCGGAACGATGAAAGTTGCTGCTGTCAAATCCCCACGCTATGGAGAAGAACGAAGAGGTCTTCTTGAAGATCTTGCAATCTCTGTTGGGGCAACATTTGTTAATCGCCTAAGTGGAATGAAAGTAAATGAAACAAAACTTCAAGACCTTGGTTCATGTTCTAAGATTGAAATCGCTCGCGGCTTAACTACAATTATGGGTGGCAAGGGTGACGTTGATGAAGCTGAAAAACGAATTGAAACTCTCAAGGCTCAGTTGAAAGACAACGATAATCTTCATGAGTGTGAGCGACTCCAAGATAGAATTACAAAGCTTGCCTCTGGTGTGGCTGTTATCAGAGTAGGTGGAGTAACTGAGATCGAGATGGTTGAAAAAAAACATCGTATTGAAGATGCTCTTGAGGCAGTGAAATCCGCCCAGCAGGAAGGTATTGTAGCCGGAGGAGGCACTGCTCTTATCCGCGCCTCTGCGGGTCTGGAGGTAGTTACCGATAATGAAGAGCAGGCTCTCGGTGTAGAGATTGTCAAGGGGGCAGTACAAGAGCCAATCCGGCAAATGGCAATTAATGCCGGATCCTCGCCGGATCTATCGGTAGCTAAAATTCTATCCTCAGATGACAACGAAGGCTGGGACTTTTCTACAGGAGACTTTGTAAACTTGTTTGAAATGGGCATTCTTGACCCAACCAAGGTCACCCGCTGTGCCCTACAAAACGCCGCTTCCGCAGCAGGTACATTATTAACAGCAAATTATGCAATTGTTGAAGACCATTAAACATAAGCTAACTATATATTACTGATGGATCAACATACTGAAGCACTGATAGAATTAAATGCTAAACTTGAGCGACTGCTCAATGGCATTGATACGCTTAGCGTAAACCAAGAAAGAATGTGCGATGACATATCTAAGATCAAAGAAGCGGTTTATAACCCTGACTCAGGGCTTTATGCGCGATTAAGATCACTCGAAGAGTGGAGAGAGAGTACCTCTAAGATTCAATGGCTTGTGACCTCTGGTGTAATAATGCTAATGATTAAAATGTTTTGGGATGTCATGTTGGCAGGAGGGGCTGGATAGGAGATAAGATGGATTACTATTCTTCATACAAGAAAGTTATTATGCCCCGTATCTCAGACTCGGAAATATTTAAGCGTATCAATACACTTAAACAGCAACACGATATAAGCCCAAACGCCTATTCCTTTCTATCATCGTTAGCCGTAGCCTACAAAAAGTATGGTGGAGTGACACAAAAACAATATAAAGCTTTTTGTGATATTGAGAAAAGTTATTTAAACAACAACAAAGAACCTAATACATATTGGGTAGAAAGTTACGGAGATATACACAGAGAGACAGCAAAAATCTGTGCCTTATACTATTGTGCTAACCCTCCCTACTATGGTGACTTGGCTTTCCGTGTGCTTTATGACAAAGCGTTTCTACCAACAGAAAAACAATATGAAGCGTTGACTGAAAACAAATATGCCCAGAAGGTTTTAGAGTCTCACTATTCTGAACCAAAATTTAAAGTTAACGATTATGTGTCTTTAAGAAAGAATAACCCTTGTGGCATCCGAGAGGGTAGGAATATATTTATTATTATTCAGGTTGCCCCCGAACCAATTACAACCGCCGCGAAAAACACAAAGAAATATAAACTATTACCAATAGACAATACAAAAACTTATGTCGTCGAAGAAAGATGGCTTAAATTTTCAAACAGAAAATAAATAATAAATTTACTTGACAAGCAGTCAATAGACTGTTATAATATTAATATACAATGGAGAAATTATGAACGTAACACTTAATTTAATGGCAGAATTTGAAGACATTCCACGAGAGCTTTCTCATATGCTGAAATATGTAGAGGAAGAATTAAACTTTGCTTCAAGAAGAGCGGCAAATATTGCCACAAAGATGAATAGCGAGGTTAATGACAACCAAGAATCGATGGACTTACTCCATAGCGTTCGGCTACACATGGCAAAAATTGATCAACGAATGGAGGATTGTATGTCAATTTTAGCAGGCTATTCCCATTATTTAGAAAACCCCCCAGAACAAGAATCGGCTGAAGAAACGCCGGAAGAAGAAATAAATGATAAAGGGTGATCTTGTTTGGATCCCATCTCAGGTCACGCTCTATCAATATGAGGGTGAGCAAGGGACTTTAACAAAATATTATAAACTTGATAAGCCATCGTCCGCTGTTATTGTAGAGGACACGGGCAAAGATTGTAGGGTTTTGGTCAATGGTCAAACTTGGGTTACTGGTCGTAGCAACGTTTATGAACTAAACCATACGACTAATTGGCACATATCAGAAGAGGAAGAAAATGGCGACAGTAAAATTAACAGAACTTTTTAAACAAAATCGTTTCACATCCAGTGATAGTGCCTATAAGGTGCGTTCTATATATGTTAATCCAGATTTTGTAGTTTGCCTGCGGGAAGACATACAAACACTCAGAGTACTAAAAGAAGAAAAAGGAATATTACCCGATGGGCTGGATTCTCGTCACGAGTTTACCAAGCTTCATCTGAATAGTGGAAATGGCTCTTTTGATATTACAGTAGTCGGATCCCCTGATGTTGTAGAGGAAAAACTCGCAGCATCTGAAAACACATTATTAAAAGGATAGGACATGATTGAATGTTCCTTGCGCCCAATGGGTGAATACGGAAGTGCGCTTCCCAACTATAACAACAAAAAGAGACAGGGAAAATACCACGGTTCAGAATTTCATTTCGAAGGATATGGGGTTAAAAAGTGGGTTGTGGGAGTATACATTGAATATGACGATCGTCTAAACAAAGAATTATCACATGACGATATTATACACGGCTGTATTAAATATTTGAACCAACCACCTCCTCGAAAGAAGTATCAGAAGAAAAAATCACAGCCCCTTTTTGGAAATATTGACGAGGAGCCCTATAGTTTTCGTTTTAAAAAAGACGATGACGGAGCCTATATTGAAGCGTTATTGATCACCGACCAAAGAAAGAACAAGAAGTTTTGGGGTGCTGGTGGAGAAGGGAGAACTAAGAGAAAACGTGGACGACCACGAAAGGATGCAGAATGAGCAAGCAAACGCCTTGGAGAAAAGATCTGATGTTCTCCAGCGAGAAACAAGATTGGGCGACCCCTCAAAGCTTTTATGACAAGGTAAGTTCAGAACTTGGACCATTTACTTTAGATGCTTGTGCTATCGCTGATAATGCTAAATGTTCTACCTTTTTTTCACCAGAGGAAGATGGGTTAACAATGTCTTGGGAGGGATACAATGTTTTTGTAAACCCTCCTTACGGAAAAGGCATCGACAAATGGATTGAAAAGGCATATAAAGAATCACAAAAGAAAAGAACAAGAGTTGTTATGCTAATCCCTGCTCGCCCCGATACTAAGTATTGGCACAATTATGTGATGAATGCACATGAAATTCATTTTGTGAAGGGTCGCCTTAAATTTGGTGGTTGTCAAAACGCAGCACCTTTTCCATCTGCCGTTATAGTCTTTGGAAGTCAGTGGAGTACAACAAGTCCGCCACGGGCTCCGCATATTCATACAATGGAAAGACTATGATTTGGACAGCAATTAGCTACAACTCCGCGACAGAGAGAGTTGAAACTGAAGTCTTTGAGGCTGCAATTGATAACGATTCTGCGTATATGCAGATCTCAAATAAGACAAGTAAAGTAGTTCTGTCTATTATTAAAGGTAACCACAAATCAGGAACATATATCCCAGACTTAGAAATTTGTATTACCCGAACGAAGTATAATGAAAAGTTTTAACTTTTTTTAAAAAGCATTTGATAATTATATCATCCACAAATTTTAAGAGGTGCCATTTGGTGCCTCTTTTTACATATATTGATACTATTTATAGTGTTAACAAGGGTTGAAAATGAAATATACATTCACCGATGGCTGGACTGAATTTTTAAACACCCATCAAATATCTGCTCAAAGAAAGAGTATGAAAGATCTTCTCTGGGAACGTTCTGAGAATTGGAAAGTTGATCGCATGATCTTTGAACGTGCTTTGCTTGAGGGCAGAAAAGAAGATGTCCTCAAGAAATACCCACAATATGCCAACGCTATTGAAAACTACTTTACAGGAGAAAACGATCCGTCAGGAAATAATAAATATCTCTCCAAGATGGTAAAGTTGCTTCACACCGGGCTTCAAAACTGGAAGAAACGCATGGATGTGGTAGATCAGGTGCCAGATGAAATGCAGATTGGTGCAGAGACGAACATCGAGGCAGAAAAAATAAAGATTGCCGTCCGCGACTTTCATAAACTAAACAAGTATATGCCCACCGCTCAAGGCGGAAGAGATCTTAACTCTTACAAATATCTTGGTGACATTAATCAAGCTCTCAATAACGCAGAAGCGGTTGTCAAAAGGAAAGAGCTAGAAAAAGTTCACAAAGAAAAGGTCCGGGGAGACGCAGATAAAATTTATCAAGACAAAACAACTCTCGTTGTTCGCCCGAATTCAGAAGAAGCTTCCTGCTATTATGGACAAGGAACCCAGTGGTGTATTGCCTCCACACAAAGCCGCAACTACTGGGACGACTACGCAAACGATCAAGGCGCTGTATTTTTCTTCATCTTGGATAAAGACGCGCAGCTAAGAGAAGAACAAAGGGACAAAGTTGCTCTTGTATACAACGCGGACAACACCGAATCCGAATTCCCTTTTGATGCCTACGACACAGTTGACGATCAATTATCTACAGACAACATTCACGCCGGTTGGTACGAAGCCTGGAGCGAAGAGAAGCTCCACGAGGTCTTCAACGCCATTCAGCACAGTCTTAATGAAGATCCACCTGAAGTCGGTGTTGACTTAGAACAGGCAGTAGTAGAACTTCAAGAATATGCCGATAGGGAGTTCGGGAGTTATGAGTCTCATCCCAATATTAGCGTCAGCCTTGAAGTGGATTATGAGGACACTGGGATTATGGCATACGGAATTGTTCATTATGAATTTGAGCTTAATGATAAGCGAAACCCTGAAGACATTGACTTTGATGAAGAAGAGAGGCGGAAAGAGGAAGAAATACGAGATGCCATTGCCGATATTTTATCACAAGATTATGAAGAAGCTGATATAGAATTTGACGCTTTTTTCGTCAAAATCAGGCTCGATACGAATTGTTCAGATTGCTACGGCGGAGAGAGCCGAGAAGCAAGGGAACGAGCGGTAGAAGGCACTCGCGATTTTATTGATGGAATGGTGAATAGCTACGCCGATGACTATGAAAAAGAAAAAGAAGAACTTCGCAGGACGCTCGTTGATCGAAAAGTTCTTGGACCTTCCGAGTGGGATTTCAAGAAGCAAGATATAACAGCCGAAGTAGAGAAGCTGCCACACTTTACGTCTCGCGACTTAGGCGACCTTATCCTGTTTGAGCTTGTTGAGGAAGGCACCTCTACCCCCATAATAGGAAACATGGATGATAAAAAAGAAGAATTATATACAATCCTCAACGCCATCTCCGTCACAGACAGGGGCTATAAATCTGACAACTTTAACACCGCCCTCCGCACAAAGTTAAACAAATACTTCGCCGAGGCAAAAGCCGCAGCCGATCAACAAATGTCCCTTTCTCTTGGTGACAAGTATGAGAAACCAAAAGACGCTCCTTGGAATCCCTATTCCTTTGATATATACCTTGTTCCCGACATCAACGGAGAAACACGAATGAGGCTACAATACCCTATCGGTGAGGGAAGAATGCCTTCTTATTATCTTGAGGCTTTGAAGTCTCTTAACGACAACTACGATCAGATTGTTAAGTCAGCAAGAGAAGTCTTTGAAGAGATGATGGGCAAACAAAAAGCCAAGGACGCGGAAAGGAACGAAGAGGTTTACAGCGGAAAGGCGGCAATGGCACTTATCAGATTAAATGATCAAGCCATCGTCGCTTCTGGAATGAATGCCGCTCGCCGATTGGATAATGTCGCGGTGCTTAAGTGGTTCCAAGAGAATTTTGAAAAGATGACACCAGTCGAACGAAAAGCTGCCACAACCTACTTGTCAAAAATGCTGCATTTCGTTAATGCTGGGATGAGTAGGGATAATATCATTGAGCCCGGTACCGGCGTCCCACGAAAGTTTGAAGACGAAGTAAGAAGCAAGATGGAGGACATCGGTGCTTCGATCACGAAGCAAGGTGAATACAAGTGGAGCGGCAAGCGAGATGACTTGGTTGAAAGCATTCGCCAACGAGTTCGTCAAGTTATCGCGGAGAACTTAAAGAAATGAAACTCCTACTTGAAAATTGGCGACAGTATTTAGCAGAAGCTGATATGCCCGAAGATAAATACGAAGTTACAATGCCTTTAAAAGACATTTATAAAATATTTATGGATACTATTGGTAATAATATTAAAGAGTTACAAAAAGTTGCAGATGATGGTAAGAAGCTAGCTAAAAAGCTAACAGATATTTTTAAATCGGAAGATATAAGTGTTGTTTGGGAGGCATCAACTGATCGCTTTGATAACGTGGGAGATGGCGCAATTTTACACGGAAAGGTCACGCCGGAAGAAGGCGTTGAATATGAAAAAGAAGATACAAAACCGCCAGAAGTTACTATAGTTACAAACGTGTGGACAGGAAAGTCAATTCAAAATTGGGATAATAATATAAATCTACCTGCTGGCGGCTATACCTCTGCAAGAAAAGTCAAAGGAAAAGAATTAATGAGCTATTCGATTCGCAATACGATTGTTCACGAATTTGTTCATCAAGCTCAAGCGAAAGCTGGTGTAATGGGTCGATCAAAAATCGGTGCCTCAGATTATGAAAAATTAGCAATTGCATCCGGGGTGGATATTGATAAAATGAGCGATATGATGAATCCCGTAATCGAAATACTGACTAGTAAAGATTATCTACAAACTGGAAATATCGATAAATTGCCGAACGACACTGTTAAAAAGAACTTCGAAGAAGTGAGAAAATTAATTAATAGCGTTTACTACGGTAATAATCAGGAATTTCCCGGTTGGGCACAAGGAGTGCCGAGCGAATTAATTGATATGGCTCATCGAGGATTGTTGTATGAAGAATATGGTATTTCAAGCGATATACGAGGTAAAGATTTAAAAGACAAATTTATAGGTGAAGGCGGCGTGTTTGATCAATTAGAAAAAGATGCTGATAAAGGCTATGATGGGCTGCCTGAAGTTATAAAAGATGAAACAATTTCACTTCCTTATTATTCTCACACTGAGCGTGGATTTGCCGCTGATTTCGGAATTGCCGGTTACAAGAAATTTCTGGAACTTGCTCGTGGATATGCTGAAAAATATGGGGAGAATATGTATTAAATGAAACTCCTACTTGAAAATTGGCGGGGATTTGTAAAGCAAGAGGTAGAAGAATTCCTCCCACACGGAGAAGTGCGAGCAGTTGAGCGCATTGGCTCCTCTACGCTTTCGCCAGAGGAGCAAGCAGAACAAGATCTTGAAAAATATGGTTATGTCCGCGATGAAGGTGACAGGGATTTTGACATAGAGGTTCAGATTGCTGGTGTCTCAAATGAAGATGTGGAAGAATGGGCTTTCTCCCAAGAAGCAGAGGAGCTTGAAAGCTCTTATAACTATGATGTTCAATTAAGGATTATTGAAAATTGGCGGAAGTATGTGTCGGAGAACGAAAAGACACAAGATTATGGATATCTTTATTTGTTTGAAGAAAGCGGAATGCGAAAAGTCTCATTCTATGACTCCCTCAATGTTTTAAATGAAGATGATAGTAAAATAGATATATTTTTAGAAAACTGGGAAAAATCTATTGATTACGAGCTTCAGCAATTGGATGAAGGACTGATAAGTGATACGCTCTTTAACCTTTCTGTAAAAGCCTTCTTGCTTATAGACAGACTAAAAGATAAAGTCGCGAAACACGCAGTAAAGATATTAAAATTTGTTAGCAAGATCCATAGTGCTGTACAAAGATTTAAAAAGAAACACCCTAGAATTTATAAAGTCGGTGCTTTTGCAATTAAACTTATTGTAGTTATTGTGGTCTTGTATGTTATACAATCTATGATGGGCGGCAGTGACGCCGAAGCTGGTAACTTAGTTGGGACTGGCATTGGCGCAGATTATGATCCAAGTGGAGTTGTGGCTAGTGAGGGAGAACTAAACTTCATGGCAGAAGCCTTACAAGAAGCTGGCGAACCAGAGTTGGCACAAAAGATATTAAAAATTGTTGAAAACCCCGACGATGTTCGAAACTTTCAAGGAGTGGACATAGATGTCAAGCGAATAATTAGAGACGGCATAGAAAATATGAGAAACCACGGCACCGAAGTAGATGGCGCTGGCGAACTTATTCAGCAAGCACAAGAGGTAGTTGATAATTTGCCCGAATTAACACAACAAGCACAGGGTGCTGTAGATCAAGCCGGAGATACTTTCGTAGCTAAGTTTAAAATAGGCAAAGATATACAAGCGGCACAGGAACACGCCGACGCCGCCGCCCAAGCCGGAATAAAAGGCGATTCTGTTATAACCTCTAGAGTACGAAAAGATGGCTACATTTATTCTACGGCTACACCAAAATGAAACTCCTACTTGAAAATTGGCGACAATACTTAAACGAAGGCTCTCAATGGGGCGGCTTTACTGGCGGTGCTGCACCACTAGACGAGCCAAACCAAGATAGTGGTCCCATCCCGCCAGACCAGTTGAGAAAAATGTGGAAGATTTATATTGAAATGGGCATGAGCCCTGAAGAAATCTTACAAACTCAAGAATTTATTGAAGCAGGGATTACCAGCCCAGAGCAGTTGCAAGAAGCAATCACCCTCGACATTGAGGTCGGAGACATTGTTCTCGGCGGCAAGTACAAGAATAAAAGAATTGAAGTAAAAGAGATTGGGACTGACGATATTGGTCAACCAACAATTAACGGTAAGTCTCTTTTAAAATTTAGAATTGAAAAGCATCTACCAGATGAGAAAAAAAGTAAAAAGACTTTAGAGTTAGAAAAATGAAACTAGTAGTATTAGCAATGCTTCTTACCTCCACCTCGACCGGAGGGGTGTAAATGTTCGAATATATTAAGCATCGACAAAAACAGTTGGACAAAAAATGGGAAGAAGCTGCTAAATTGGAAGCTGAAGAAGAAGCGGCACGAGTTGCTAAAATGGAAGCCGAAGCTCGCAAGCAAGAAGAGATCGCCGCACGTAAAAAACTTCTTCTAGAATTGCAGGAAGATGAGCGTCTTCGTCAGAAAAATATTCAAAGAAAAGAAAAATTAGCAGAACAACAATGGGATAAACAGTATGACACTTTGTTAGCTCAGATAAAGGATCGATTCCAAAAGGATAATAAGCTTGAAGAAATAAGGATTATAATCCAAAATCGTGAACCCTCTCTTCAAAAGCTTGATTGGGATAGTTGGTTATCCGATCCCCTTAACCAAAAACTGGCTGATTTAGATTTGTATCACGCGATGGAAATGTTTAAGCGCGATAACCTGTTGGCAACGCGGCGTAAGGGAACGGGTGGCAAGAACAAATATATAGATAGTTATGTCTTAGCGTTCGCTGGCGATACTGGTGCATCAGCAGTAGACGATTATGCAACAACTACCTTTAATCCTGATGATTATAATCTTAATTTAGGATTTACTGTTTCTTATTGGGTTAGAGCAGATGCAGTAGGATCTACTATGTTTGCATTTGGTAAAAAACACAGCAATAGCGAACGATTTGTATTTGGCATCAATTCCGCAAAGAAAATACACATTGGGACTGGTGGAAATCTCCTAAAAGGTCAATGGGATAGCGGACTGGACGATAATCCCTCTGGCGATACGGCGGCGGAATTATTCCCTTCACTATTTGATAGTGGAAACTTAAAAACAGGTAATTGGCTTCATTTTGCAGTAACATATGCAGACCGCGCTTCAACAGGTGAGGGTAGCGTAGCTCGTATGGTATATTTAAATGGCGAACTCATAAGGACACAAAATGTAAATTGGAGTTCTACAGGCGGCGGAACAAGGAATATATATTTTGGTGGTCGTAATCTAGAAAGTAGCTATAACGGTGGATGGGCTTGTGCTCTTAGTCAAGTAGCTATTTTTGATACAGCAAAAGATGCTACTTGGGTTACAAGTGTATATAACACCGATAAGAAAAAACTAGATTTATCAGGACAAAGTGGTCTTGTAGGATATTGGAAATTTAATGAAGGTAGTGGAACTACTATTACAGATTATTCAGGAAATGGCAATCATGGAACTTTTGCTCCCATTTCTGGAGACACGACAGCACTGCCAACTTGGGAGAAAATTTAAACGATGAAACTCCTACTTGAAAATTGGAATAAGTTTTTGACTGAAGCTGTGGAAGCTCCCTCTGAATGCGAGGAGGAGGAAGCTTTCCAAGGATATTATCACTCCCTTCCCTCATCTTTGATCAGAACCGTACTAAGAAGCGGACTCCGAACCAGCCCATCAGGGAACGAGTCAAGGTTCGGATTGGGTGAATGGTCTTCTGGTAAGGTTTTTATCTCGCTGGGATACAGCAATGCAGTAAAATGGCAACTTCAGATAGAGGAAGCAACTGGCGAACCTGCTGGCATTGTTCAGATAGAACTGCCAGATAATCTTATAAATGCCCTGAAGCCTGATACACAGGCTGTAGAAGAAGGAGATACTTGCTCCCTCTACTTGGAAGAGGGAATCCCACCAGAGTTCATAACCCTGCTTGATTATGGACCATCTGACTACTTTGAGGACGATCAATGAAACTCCTATTAGAACAATGGCGAGAGTATATAGCAGAGGCTCAAGTTAAATTTCAAGGTATTTTGAAGGTGGTGCCAGATTCGGATGTGATCACGCAAGCTAAAGATATGCAAGCGCAAATTTTAGAACAAGAGCCATTGATGGCTCCACTACCAGAAACAAAGCTTCATGTTACATTAATACATCAAAGCGTTTTAAAACCGTTTAGAAAAATTATGAAGAATATGGAGTTCCCCCAGCCGCCCAATATCAGTCTCAACCCAGAAATTAAAATGGCAGTTCAAGGCGACGGCTCTACAGCAGTTAAATCGTATTTTGTTGAAGTTAACGAACAAGAAGAGTTGAAAAATTATGTTAATGAGATTATGACAATGCTTGGCGCAGATCCAAACCCTGAACCAAATAGAGTATTCCACATTTCATTAGTTAATAAAACTGGAAGCCCAAGCGATTCTGTTGCATATACATGGGAGTACGCAGTATGAAGCCCCTACTTGAAAATTGGCGAGAGTATTTGGCAGAAATCTCAATGGAGGATTTGAAGGCTTTTGGTGAAAAATTCAAAAACAGAGATAATGTTGAAAAGCTCGCAGCGCGTCTTGCCGAGTTGGGATGGGATGCGAATGCCATCAAGCATCATAAAGAAGAGAAGCCTCCTTACGCAGAAATAAGACACATCATCTTAAACTTGGACAAATATGAAGCTCCAAAAAGCGCAGAGATGATTTCGTCAGACGAAATGGTTGTGGATGATGAATCAATGCGAGAGAGGGAACAAAGATATCAAGACTACAAGTCAGGCAAGATAGACAGATACTTTCGCGACAGTGACTATGATCCAGATAAAATAGACTTTAGCAAAGTTCCACCTGTTACCTTAGTGCAACAGCCGAACGGCTCATTAGAAGTTACAGATGGAATGCATCGGGTATTTCTAGCGAAGAAAACAAACGCAGATTTGCCTGCATGGGTGATAAGAGCAAAATGAAACTCCTACTTGAAAATTGGCGAGAGTATGTAGACGAAGCGACGGGACGGACGGGAAGCAGGTCGTCAATCAACTTCTGGCATGGGGAGTCTCAATCGGACTTGAAGATTGAATGGGCGTTCGACCGAAATGGCTTCTCGGTCTTCTTGAAACATGGGGATCATAACGTGGGGCAGGTGAACGCCACCACATGGTTTCCCAGCGACATGGATGACCCCGATAAACCCCTCTCTGAAATCTTCGCCTGCCATAAGGGTGTCGAGAACCTGATGCAGAAGGGACTGGACGTAGCACAGGTCTTCAACAGCGACCTTGACCCACCTTACCGTCGGACTGGTCTGGGATCGCTCATGTACGAAGTGTTGGCGGCTGTTGCGGGTAAAGCCGGATTCATGTTGGTGTCGGAAGATTGCTGGTTAGATCGCGGGGGGCGCACCTCCTTCAAAGCCGGAAGGGTGTGGCAATCCATGGCGCGACGGCACACATCACCCGAGAAGGGGGTGGTTTATGTCACAACCACCCCTCGACAGATCATCCTCGATAATGACGAGTGGAACGAAATCTTGTGAAGAATACATGCAGAGAGCAAAAGAATTTTGGGAGGACTTAAATGAAACTCATACTTGAAAATTGGCGAAAGCATATAAACGAAGTAACCACTCTTGATCCAGAGGTAAAGCAAGGTTTAAAGCAAGCTATTATAGACTCCAACTTCTGGAAATACCCACACGAAGAGTATGATGTCGTTGATTCTACATCGCTCAAGATGGCAGACGGATCTTATGCAGGAGAGACACCTGCTTCCGTAGCGCTCGCCAAATACCTGAACGCCACGGCACAGGAACTCGGAACAGACTTGTTCTTTGTCGTCACTGTCGAGAAGGATGACGGATATGTTCTAAGAGATGGCGATGCGAACTATCCGAACAACTGGCTCATGGGAGCAGAGTTCAATGGTCCAAACCCTAGCAATGGGAAGAACTTGATAATCATTGAACTCCGCCCGCTTGAAGAAGACTTCGAATTATCAGATGTCGATCCAAAACAATTAGTAAACCTCATATCCCAAGTTGTAAATCATGAAATGGTTCACTACTGGCAGATGAAAAAACAAGCTCAATCAAAAGGGTTAAGCGACGAAGAGGCGTGGGAAGAATTGCTCTGTGATCCTGAGCAGGTTCCAGTCGGAGCATCACAGGAAGATAGAGATGCATGGGAGCAACGCTGCGGCAGAGCACCACCAGAAGATCATCACGGAAAGGAAGTATACATAACGAGGCACGGAGAGATAGACGCCTACGCTCACGAGGCAGCGGAACAACTATTGGCGTACAGATCACCAGAAGAAGCCCTCCGCTACCTTAGAACAAGTTCAGGCATCTCCTGGGCAGCGCAACAGAGTTCGGCAGTTCAACTATTTATGGACACTTTAGCCCGAGACTCAAAAGAGATAAGAAAGTTCTGGACAAAACTCTATACTCAAATCATGGATCAATCGAAATGAAACTCCTACTTGAAAATTGGCGACTTTTCTCCGAGAATGAAGAGAAGTACCCTCAAACCGTTTATCACGGCACAAGCCTCAATCGCTGGAACAAGTTAAAGCAAGGCGGCTATAAGACTGACCTTTTATATTTTGCCATCAATCCTGATGGTACAGATATGTATTCCCGTATGGCTGTGGAAAATGATGAGATTGAGTTCGACATTGAACAGGAAGACAATCCACCTATTATGGTTCATCTTGACCTCGCACAACTTGAAGCCAATGGCGAACTGGGACGAGATTGGGACGACACACCCGAAGGACTTTCTTGGGAAGAATCCATAGAATATGGTGGCACAGCATCATTCAGAGGAAACCTAAAAAACGCCATAAAAAAAGTTGAGGTTTTTGAATAAATGAAACTCCTACTTGAAAATTGGCGAGGGTTTATGTCCGAAGAGGTCAACGGCAAGCAAGCCACAGGCTATCACGCCACTCGGGTCACTCCAGATAAATTTAAGAAGATCTTCAGAGGCGGGGAGTTCAGAAGCGGCGAGGGCAAAGAAAAAAAAGGAATGTATGGACCGGGGCTTTATGTTCTTATTGATCCAAATCCCGAATCCAAAACAATGATGGGACACTATGGTGATCACATTTATAAATTTGATTTTAGTTTAGACGGCTTTGTTATTTTTGATCCTGAAATAAGCGAGCAAGTTTATGGTAAAAACTCTTCTATCGCAGATCAGCTTCGTGCGATGGGCAAAGAATATCTTATTGACGAGATGATAGAAGAAATGGAAAAATATGATTGGGGCAAAGAACACGAAGAAACAATGGGGGTAAGAACCCGTGATGCTTTGGATGCACCATTAGAACTTGTTTTGGAGCCGGATGGAACGCCCCGAGTTTTTAACATAAAAGCATCGAACTACGGAAGGCTTTTACAGCCTCATGTAAACGGAATGATATTTTCAGCAGGTTCAGAAAAGGGAGCGATGGCTGTGATTTATAAACCCGAGGTCGCCAAATTAACTGCTTATGCTGAACACCCAGGAGACGCTTGGATTGATGGAGAGAAAGCTCCACTCGGTCCAGGCGTGGGAGAAAAGTGGTTAGATTATACTACTAAGCAAACTCGTCTTAAGCAGTCAGACTGGGAACCAAACGAATACATGCTAAACAAAGCAAAGAGTTACGAAGGACTTCAGTGGCAAGAATTGGATGAGAGCGTAGATCCAAAAATGAAAAAGTATTTGAAGAAGCACCCGTATATGGAGCCAGATGGTCTTCAGGAAGACGACGAGGTTAACGAAGCCCCGGACTTCCAAGCCAGAATGAAGAAACAGTTGCCAGCCGAGCTTGACTTCCTTTTAAACAAAGGCTCAAACAATAAAAAAGAAGGACCAGGAATTAAGAACCCCAAGAAGCCAAAGTTTGACAGTAAGCCACCGGGCGCAGCCTTTGGCGAGGCAGCAGGCAGTTGCCAAGTGATCACTGTGTTACGCCTTGGAAGCGAAGAAGGTTTAGCTAACCGCAACGCAGCCAACACCGAAGGGTTACAAGAATACCTTGAGAGGACAGGCGACTACAGCAAACCCCAGTTTGGATCTGGTGAGGCTTCTGAGCGAAATGTCTATATTTATAAGGTTGAAGTTTGCGGAGGCTTCGGAGATTATAAAGCAGTCTCAGGCGGTGCGAGAGACACCGAGGAAGAGGCAGAAACACCCGTAGGCTTGAAGAAGTTTTATGATGGGAGTTTCCAGTGGTTTTATTTTCCACAAGAGAGTGAGGGCAAATCTTGGCGCATAATTGAAAAAGTAGGCGCGATTGAAAACTTTGCCACAGACCCTGTATGGGAAATGTATGGAAATGGCAAGATTAAGATAAACGGCAAGAGTATAATGGATCTTGTCAAACACAAGCCAAAGAAGAACGCATATACAAAAGATGAGCGCCCTTATGATATAGAGGAGCACGACGAGCTTCCAAGTGTCTGGAGTGATCCTTGGGAATGGGATGCGGGCGTTATTGCCTTGAAACACTATTTACAGAAGATGTACAATACGGAGGCAACTGGTGTATGATAACTTTTATCAAAAAATATGGGATTCTATTAATGTATTCCGCAGCGGTATTGTTTTTACTCTTTTCTAGCGGGCTCGTGGCCTGCGCTAAAAAACCCGTAGAGTTACCAAAAAACTATATTCCACCCGAGCTTCTTGAAGAAGATCTGGATATTGATGAAGCCCTTGATATGCTCGATGAATTTGAGGATGATGACACCTCAGAGCCATTAGAAAATGAGTAAGAGAAAAAACTACCTTAAGAATTTTATGTTAATACTTATTGGCGTTAACTTCTCAAGTGTTCTTTATGGTGCCGCTATGGGTTCTCAAGATATGGTTATCACCGGCGGTTTATCAATGGCACTTTGTGGGTTTTCTATTTACGCAAAGGAAAAATCAGATGAACAAAAATGAAGAATGTCCAGATTGTGGATGTAGCATGGAAGATTGCCAGGAATGTCAACATTGTGATTATAAAAGTCACGAATTACAACAGAGGAACTTCTTTACACTTCACTTAAATAAAGTTGGTGAAACATATTTTCAGCATGCACTGGTGGCTTTGTTACTATCTCTAAAACTCGCAGCCGCAGCCGTGGCTCAGGCTGCCCATGCCCTGCTGCCGTTTGTAAAGCCTCCGTTTGGCACAGACGTTTGTTCTATGATCGAATACATGGAACGTAAAAAACCTGAGTTCCGTGCTCAATGTAATGAGGAATAATCTATTTCTCGTAACTATTTATAAATATGAAACTCCTGTTTGAGAACTGGAGAAATTATATGAACGAAGCAAACGACAGCATCTCGGTAGCAAAAGTAGTTATAATTGACGATAACGAAGCACTATTACTCCTCCGTTCAACCGGTGAAAAATATCCAAACAAATGGGATCTTCCCGGCGGACATGTCCATGAAGGCGAAGGCATTAAAGATGGGTTATTGCGTGAGGTTTATGAAGAGACACAACTAAAACTTCAAGAACCCATTGAGGAACTTTACTCTGAAGGCAATATAACCTACTTCAAAACAAGCATGCCCAGTCAGAATATAAAATTAAGTCATGAACATGCGGAGTATAAATTCGTGACTGTCAAAAACATTCCCGATGATATTTCTGATAATTTTACCAAGGCAATAAAAAAAGCGCTTTAACCAAAATCCAGTATAGTTACTATAGGGGAGGTGGTTTTGCGTGACAAACTATTTTATTGGTCTTACGACTTTATTCGTTTTTTTATTTGGGTGCGGATCGCCACCAACGGCAGCAGAGGCAGTTGTTGTTCCTGTTCCACAGGCTATTGAGTTTGCTCCCGATGTTGTTGCAACACCGGCTCCAGAACAGACCTCGT
>ENA-ORXF01001001-ORXF01001001.1-marine-metagenome-genome-assembly--contig:-NODE-1001-length-19014-cov-5.794160_pt1 | contig 19014 bp, 26 predicted proteins | sample MGYA00237864_ERZ511476 | MGnify/ENA primary metagenome ERZ511476 (study PRJEB26306, sample SAMN06343908) | marine metagenome | isolation source: coastal waters | place: Atlantic Ocean: West Antarctic... | reverse complement strand
GCAAATTTTTCTTCTGCAGGTAGATTAGCAAATTTAGTATAACCTTTTAATTGTTCATGTACTGGCTTTACCCAATAAATGTTTTCTGTATTTCTATATATTCTCATTTGCCAGTCTGGAAAGTTTACCCATCCATCTTCACTTACTCTCCAACCCCATTTGGCAATGTGGGATTCAGTAATACCAGCAACTGTGTTTACTCTTGGAACCCAATAAGCTTCTACATCTGAATTTGATTCTAGAATGAATGGTAAAGCTTCTATTAGGTATTCATTAGGTAATTCGTCTGCATCGATTGCAAATATCCAATCACCATCACAATTTTTATTCAAATTGTTTTTATGAGCAGCAAAGTTTTTATTCAACTTATGCTCAATAAGTCTATATTCATCAAATGGTCTGTTCTCGAAACTTTCACAAGCCTGCCAAACTTCTTTAGTTGCCATTGTATCCATCTGGACGACAACTTGATCTTGTCTCCTTTTATGTTCAAATAGAAATGTTAATAATTTCTCTATTTCTTTATGTTCATTACAAACTGTAATCGCGTAGCTAATTTTCATTTTCTTTTATTTAAATTTACCAAACATACCTAATTCTTCAGCGGCATCCATAAAGGCTAATTTATCAAAACGTTTTAAAGATTTCATATCCATTTTTGTTTTATAAAATTCACCTGGTTTATTAGGTACAGGGAAATTTTCTTTATCTTCTTCAGGAATAGGAATTGCTTTAACTACTGTCCATTTCCACTCTTCTTCTTTTTGTGGTTCTGGAAATATCATACCTTTCTCGGGCATTGTAATAACAGTAGGAAACCAAGCCAAACTTTCTCCGCCTCCTGGTGGTTCATGATCTTGTCTTAAATCTTTTATTAAATCAGCTGTTGTTTCTTCTACTAATTTAACTGTTTCACTGTTTGTTTTCATGGTAGTATTTGAAGTGTAACCACTAGTCATACAAAGCCATGTTTTTATAAGTCCATCTGCTGTTGTAAATTCCGATTCATAACATGCATTACTATCACAGATTGGGCTATTTACTAATTTATCTTGTCCTTGTTCCATTATAGTTCTACTTTTTTAAGTTTTGGTAATTCAATTTTTTTAAGTTTTGGTAATTCAATTTTTTTAAGTTTTGGTAATTTTAATTTTTGTATTTGTGGTGCAGCTTCTACTTTAGGCATAAATTTATTTAACACTTCACCCATTTTATCGAAACTAAAATTATCTTTAATATATTGTGTTTGTTTACGTGACTTTTCAACGTATTTTTTATAATGGTTAAATACATCCTTCATAGCTCTACTTGCTATAGGCACATTAATATTAAACCATTGTGATTCTTTAAGTAAAAATTGGTTTGCCGCAGATCGATGTACATTTTTAAGTTCACCACCTATTAAAACATTATAATTAGGGTGTAAAAAATCAATGTGACCACTCCAGTTAGTTGTTATAACAGGTTTACCTGTAACTGCTGCCTCAAGTAATGGCCTACCAAATCCTTCACCTTTAGTAAATGATACAAATGATTTTACACGAGGATCATTATTTATTTCATTCATTTCATTGTCCGTCATTTCGCCGTGTAAAAGATAAATGTTTGGTAAATTACCTTTAACTTGGGATTTTATTTCATTAATTTTTTTAAGGATTTCTTCTCTATCTAATAATGAATAACTAACATGATTTGTTTTTAAAATTAATGCTGGTTTGTTTTTAGAGGGTGTATTAAAGGTTTCTAAGAATGTTTTAATCATCAAACCTGTGTTTTTTCTATCTTCACCAAATTTACCTGGTAACCAGTGTCCTGTGTATAAGAAACAAAATTCTTCATTTATACCATCTAATATAGACGTTTTATTAGAATTTTTATAATATTTGTTTAAATCTAAACCCTCAAATAACACTTCAATTGGTTTTTCTAATTTTATATTACTTATAATTTGTCCTTGTTGGTCTTTCTTTTGAAATTGTGATTGTTGGGCTACATTTTTAGAATGTTGGGATGAAACTAAGTTTAAATCCATTTTGTTTGAACCTTCTATAAATTCAACTGGGTATATTGTTGTTTCAATACCTGCAGAAATACCAATATTAAAATTACCTACTGGTTGGAATTCATTAGGTACAGTAATTTGCATCCAAATGTCTGGTTTTTGTTGTAGTTGCCCCACAAACCGTTGTGTTAATGGGTCATCTTTTGATAGAAAATTTGGGGGGCAATCACCCCACCTTTGGGGCATGATTTTAATGTCCCATTCAGAATCTTTTTCTTTAATTAATGATCTTACAAAATCTCTTGATCTTGCTCCATAACCTGAAAATGTGTCTATTGGACACGATACTACGCATAATGGTTTCATATTGCTGCTATTTCTTTTTTAAATTCGTCTGTTGTACTGATTGGATTTGGATTGTGATTGTCTAAAATAGTACTATCATCTACTTTAACTAAATGGAATCGTGGTTGTGGTTCCCATTTGTCAAATAAAACATCTAAATTTTCTATAAAGTTAACACCCATGTTGGTTGCTGTGAATCGTGATTCATCTGACATAACCCATTCTCTACCTTTTATACCTCTTCTTTGTCTTTCTTCTTTACCCATTTTGTAGGTTTTCATAAGAGCAACTGCTGCGTCTTCAATTGAACATTGGGAAGCAAATATGTAGGGTGTTAAAGGTGAACCTTTAACTGAACGTGTTTTGGGGAACATTGGCATTGCCCATTCACCACATTTTTTATAACGTCCATCTGCATTTGAAGGCCATTCTGTTGTAAATTTAACCCAATCGCCATTTTCATCTTCAAAACGCATTTGATCTTGCATACCACCTTGTACTGGTGCTATAATCATTCTACCTGCTGTAAGTGATTCTGTTAAACCTAATCCCCAACCTTCATTGTCTGTCATAAACATATGAGCGTCTGAACAATTATAAAGATAATTTAGATGTTTTTCATCATATTTTTTTCTTGTAAATATAACTTTATGTCTAGAATCACAGAAATTTTCAACTACACGAGGTAAATCTGTTCCATTATCATCTACAGGATCTGTGTGCATAATTAAGGTACATTTTTTAGCTTTAGCGTCAGGGAGTTGATCTAAAAATAATCTCCAAGCTAATATAATGTCGGATGCATTTTTTCTACGAATATTTCGTGAATTCCAAAGTACTACAAAATCTTGTTCTTCTTTACCTAATAAATTTTCTTTAAAAGCTTCAAATTCAAAATCATTAGCTACAGGGAAGAATGCCTTTTCATTAATACCATGTGGGACATATTTTACAGCCCAATCTTCTTTTGGATGGTCTTTTAAAACATTCTTTACAATATTTTCTGTTTGGCGAGATATACAAAGATGCATGTCATCAGAACGGTAAAATTCTCTATTATACATTGGGTAAGGAACATCATCCCAAATGGTATAAAAGATTATTGGTATGTTTTGTCGAATTTCATTTTCCATTTGATATAACCATATCCAATAACGGGGGTCTGTAAAATGTACTATTGCATCGGGTTTTTCTTGGGCAATTAATGCTCTTAACATATTTGCATCACCATAACCATCGCATGCTATTACTTTGATATTTGAATCTGTTAAACCCGTTACTTGATTTACCTCTTGGGATAAATCAAAACCTTTACCTGCATCGGGGTGTTTAACTGCCCCTCCTAAATTTACCCAATTATATTTATGAGCTGTGTTTAATACTATTTCTTTTGACATATTTCCAACACCACTATGTGTGCGAATATCATCCGATAATAATAGGATTTTTTTGCGTTCCTCCTTAGGGATATAGCCTTCTTTCATGTAACCTTAATTTTTTTATTGTTTATAAACTACCGCTTACTGCTAAGTCGGTGTGATTGTGGATTTGTTTTCTAAATTCTTCATCTTCTAGATATAAGTGTATTGTTCTATTTACTAGTTTTTGGAGGTTAAATTTATGTCTAATTGATGAAATTTTAAAATCTTCAAACAAGTGGTCTACTAATTTTACACTTGTAAGTCTTAATTTTGCTTTATTTGCCATAACATTTGTGTTTGTGTTATATATACATATATAAGGAGAATAAAAGCTAATGATTACTTATTGAAGTCTTTTGGAATTTTTATCCCCGCTCTCCTTATGTGTGTAAGGGCTTCATTTATTTTCGCCTTAAATTGAGAATCTATTTCCTCGACAGGTTCCTCTATTTTTTCTTCTACTATAGGTTCCTCTTTTAATAAATCCATTATTTTTTCTTCGGGGATCGTCTTTTCTTCTGTGTATAGTGGTTCTTTGTATACCTCATAATCTTTAGGGTCTCTTGCAACACCTTTTACATGAGCAAACGCCATATTAGCAGCTACAACCATTGCAATAGCAAGAGGGTCAAATACAAATATAATTAACATCATAAACCAATTTACTACTGAACCCATAGGCATACCTGTAAGTTCAGCCATATATTTAAGGGGTCCGAGTTCTCTTGATGTTTCATTCCCTATTTGAGTGTCTAAGATTTTAACATCATATAATGCGATAGAGTCTGTTATTGCTAATAGTTGTTGTGATATTGTGTCTCTTTCAGCTATTGAGGTTTTTAGTTCCGTTTGAAGAACACGTCTTGCTGAGCTAGATGTTGTTGTAATTAACTGTCCTGATTCTCTATCTATATATTGAACCTGTTGGGGGTTTGACAATGCTATTCTTAAATCTGATATTGATTTTAAGATAGCTTCTTTTTCGGTTTTAAGGTCGGATTTTTGCTCCTCAAATCTATCTTGTTTCATTTCGATAATAGCAACTTGTTTATCTAAGAATTCTGACTGAGTAGCTGTTTCTTGGTAAGCTCCCGAAAGATATCCATAAATTCCCCCGCTTGTAATTATCATCAATACTACAGTGGCTAATATGAAGTAAATACGGAGTAATTTGTTGATTTTATCCCAATATTGATAAAGTAAAGAAGCTACTACCAGTTTAGCTACTTCTAAAGTTCCAGCCATTATTATTACCTGTGTGCTTGCTCCCGCAAATAAATGCGATAAACCAAATACTGAATAAAAAGCGGCTGACGCCGACACAGATAGCGCAGATAGCGCTATTATAAAGGGAAATATCTTTTCTCTCATAGTTTATTTTTTCACCCCTGCGTCACAATGTTCGGTATCTAAAAAGGGACACCATCGACATGCCTTTACAGTTGCTGTTTTAGTATACTCTTTGTCCTTATTATAACTATGAGTTCCTTTAATAAAGACGTCTTCTATAAATTCTCTAATATTTTGAACAGTTTTATTAATAGTTGTTTTTCCACTTGATGGCTCGAATTTTTGAATACGAGACTTCATTATTTGATACTTTGGGTTATCGGGGATTTTACGTTTTACAATAAAATATCGCACATCAATGTTCTCTATAGGCACATTATACTGATCTGCAAAATATTTTTTATAAATTACCATTTGGGATGTTTTTATTTTATTTTGTTTATCCCATTTTGTCCATCCCCTAGTTGAGGTTTTAATGTCCCAAATTACAAGTCTATGTGTAGTTTTATCAAACATTACAAGATCAAGTTTACCCATTAACATTACATTTGGATAATCTTCATGTGGTTCAACTAATACAGGCATCTCAATACCTACTAACTCCCAACCATGTTTGTGAAAATGTTCCTGTCTATAGCGGGTAAAGAAATCTATTATTTCTAAACCATCGTTTGTAAATTCAATTAATTGTTCTTTTGTAACTAAGTTTTCTCCTGCTTTCTCAGAGTCTTCCTTATATAATCTTAAAAATACTTCTTGAAAGAACGCATGTGTGTCGAAATTATCAGCCTTCATTTGAGACTGATTGTACATTATATTTAAATACTCTTGAAGGGTTTCGTGCATTGCTGTACCAAACGAAAAGTAGATAGATGGTGGAGATTTTAACTTATTAATGTACATATTCTTCCACTTATATGGACACTCAGACCAGGCGGATAATTGTGTATAGCTAATATTTTTCTGTGTGTTCCAATCCATTTCTGGAACTACAGTATTGTTAATATTTTCTAATATATCCATGTTGTCAGTACTTAATTATTTGTCTTTTTTAAAACCCTTAATCTCACTTGGTCTGTTGTTTGCTATATCTTCTACTGCAACTTCAATTGCTTCTAATCTTGAAACTACTTCGTTAAGGGCTTCGTTTGTGCCCTCAACAATTTCTACGTTCGCCTCTTCTAACATTTGGATTTTAGGATTGCCCCTTTTAGTTATTGTGTTGTAAATTAGATAACTCAATACTGTTGGTGCTATTACAAATGTTATAGCGAGTAATGTAGCTAGTAGTTCTATAAGTGTGGTGATTTCTGTTTCCATTTATTTGAATTTTTTAGCTTTTACAATTTGAGCAATAATCCCATACACTGATAAATCTTGAAATGTATCTTCGATAGCTTCATTTACTGTGTCAGGTTCACCTAATATTACTAGTTGTTTTAGACGTTGAATTTTATCATTCATTCTAAACCATAAACCTGTTAGTGCAAGTTTAACATCGTTATCTGTTTCAAGATTTGTTCCTACGTTAATATTTCCAGATCCATAGTTACGGTGCTTTTTACAGAATATGATATATTGGTTCATCATAATCTTTTTGTACTCTGAGGTTAGTTCGGGGTAATTTACTTCACACCATTCAACCGCCTTATTATCTTCATCTGTGAATTTGAGTTCGCTCATGTTGTTTTCTTTTTGTTTATTTTGGTATCGTATCCTTTCATTATAGTATTTATTGTCTTTTTGTCTAAAATACTAATATAATCTGACGCTTCACGTGTACTACAACCAAAGTGGGTAGCCAAGGTTGTTATTTTTTCTTTATCTTTATCATTTTTACTACCTTTAATCCATTTACTATATTTAAATTTGGTAGGGAGAAAATTAAAGTAGATGTTAAATACTCCTTTAGGTGTTAAGTTACCTGATGAAAATTTTTGAACATAGTTTACTACATCAATATAATCAGGATTAAAACTAAGGGTTTTATTTATAATATAGACATTGAATGATTTTTTCTCTTCATCATTAAAGTCATCCCATCGCCTCCCCTTAGTGTGGAGGTTTTTTACATGTTCAAATGGATTCATTTATTTTGCTTTTAAACCTTCATTTACATGTCCACATTTAGCACAAGCAAATGTAGGTACAGGAATTAAACTTTCTTCACCTGAGGGGGATAAAAGGGCTGACAAACGACGAATGTAAAATACTTGTGTAAAATTGTCATGTCCACATTCATCGCATGTAAGCGAAGTTGTTTGGTCAAAATCCACATTCATCTGTGGTTGTTGGTTTGGATTATTCATTTATAATAATTTATTTAACATTGCGGCTATACATATTTCTTTTTCTAATACAAAGGTATATTCGTATTGATATTGGGCTATAATTAGTATTGATTCTCCTTCCTTACCAGGAAATAAATCATCTACATTATCGTATAAATATTTAAATAGGCTATCAAATTCCCTCGAACCAGAGTCCGCAAGTATTTGGCGGATTTTATTTAATTTAGCCCCGTGAGATTGCTTAAGGACGTCACCTACTAAACCATTTAATTCAGTATTTTTAAGTGAATTATTGTCTATTTTAATTTGACCATCAACGATAGAACCCTGTAGTGTATTTATTGTTTTTCTAATATCAGGGTAATGTGTATTGACTACTTTTACTATGTCGTTAGGGTCACATTTATGTACTTCTATTTCTTTACCTAAAATATAATTTGAATATTCTATAACTTCTTGTTTTGAAGGGGGTGTTATTTCAAATGTTTGACATCTACTCTGTAAGGGTGAAATTATACGTTCTAAATAATTACAGGTTAAAATAAATCGGGTTGTATCACTAAACGATTCCATTGTATTACGGAGTGTTGCCTGCGCCTGTGGGGTAATATAATCTGCCTCATCTAATATAACAATTTTAATAGATTTAAAGCTCATACTAGAGGCAAAAGGGATGATTTTTTCCCTTATAGTATCAATACCTCTTTCGTCGGATGCATTTATGTAAAGTAAATCACAATCTAAGTTTTTAGCAATTAATTTAGCTAATGTAGTTTTACCGGTACCCGCTACTCCATGAAATAGTAGATTCTGAATAGAACCTTGTTTAAGGTAGTCTGTTATTTTATTTTTTATAACATCATTACCAATGTAGGTGTCTAGTGTTTGTGGTCTATATTTTTCTACCCAAAGTTTCATTATTATTGTTTTTTAGTAAACGTATACATAAAAATAGAAAAAGATATAGGCCATATAACAACATTTAATATTCTCTCTCGAACCCCCCACTCATCCATTGCTTTTTGGAGAGCGGGGGTATTTTCAAGATTATCAGCTAATATGTCTAATACTGCTGTAAATATAAGACCAATCAATATGTAAGTTAATATAATATTTATCATAGTGTAAATATACGACTGAATCCTCAGTTCTCCAAATTACATGCCCATCATCGACATAGGATTTGCTTCTGCTTCTGCTTCTGGATCATCTACTACTGTACATTCTGTAACTAACAATGTACCCGCAACTGAAACTGCATTTTCAAGTGCTGTTCTAGTTACTTTAGTAGGATCGATGATTCCTTCTTTTACCATATTAACAATTTTATTTGTTTTAATATTGTATCCTGTGCCTTCTTTGCTTTCAATTTCCGCTAAGATACCATGATATTTGTCAATACCTGCGTTTTTAAGTATTTGAATAAATGGTTTTTCAATTGCATTCATTACAATATCACAACCTAATTGTTCATCTGGGTCAAGACATACGCATTTTGCTTTTACCTTAGCATTTAATAATGCAACACCCCCACCAGATACAATACCCTCATCTAATGCAGCTCGTGTAGCATGTAGGGCATCATCAACTCTATCTTTCTTCTCCTTCATTTCAGTTTCAGTGAAGCCACCTACATTGATAATAGCAACACCTCCCGCCATCTTAGCTAAACGATTCTGAAGTGATTCAACTGCATAGTTGCTTTCTGCTCTTTCTACTTGACCTTTAATTTCCTCAAGGCGTTCAACAATTGCATCTTCTGATCCATTTCCATCAACTATTGTTGTTTTATCTTTTTCAACTGTTACACCCCTTGAAGTACCTAACTGATCAAATGTAATTTTATCTAAACGTAATCCTTTTTGTTTTGAAATTACAGTACCACCGGTTAAAATGGCGATATCTTCTAGTACGTGTGTTCGGCGATCTCCAAATTCAGGTGCTTTAACTGCGCAACATTTTAAGATACTACGCATTTTATTAACGATCATTGCAGCTAATGCTTCCCCGTCAATATCTTCAGCTATAATTAAAAGTGCTTTATTTTGTTGTGATACAGCTTCTAAGATAGGTAGAAGGTCTTTAATAGCGTTAATTTTACCATCATATAATAGAATATATGGTTCATCTAGTTGTGCTTGCATTGTTGAATTGTCAGTCACAAAATATGGTGATTTATAACCACGATCAAACTGCATACCTTCAACTGTTTCAAGTGTAGTTTCGTGTGTTTTGCTTTCTTCTACAGTTACAACACCTTCACGACCTACTTTATCCATTGCAGCTGCTATTAATTCACCTATTTCAGAATCATTATTCGCTGAGATGGTTGCTACTTGTTTAATTTGGTCTTCTGAAGCAATGTCTGTTGATAATTCTTTAAGTGCTACTACTACTGCTTTAGAGGCTATGTCCATTCCTCTTTTAATCGATACAGCGTTATGTTTTTGAGATATGTTTGTATATTTCATACCTTCCTTAAATAACTCCTTAGTTAATAGAGTAGATGTAGTAGTACCATCACCTGCAGAATCACCTGTTTTAATAGCTGCTTGTTTTACTATTTGTGCACCTAAATTTTCAACTGGGTCTTTAAGGCTAATGGTTTTAGCTACAGTTACACCATCCTTAGTTGATGTTGGGAGGTTACCACCTTGCTGGGCAATTACAACGTTTCGTCCGTTTGGACCTAATGTTGATACTACAGTTTCAGCTAATTTCTCTACCCCCGCTAATAATTTTGTTCTTGCTTCAGAACCTGTATTAATAATTTTACTCATTTTCTTTTTATTTAATAATTCCTAAAACATCATTTTCACTTGCCATGACGTATTTTTCTCTGTTTAATTCTACTACCTGTGCACCAAATTTAGGTACCATTACGGTTTGGCCTACTTTAAGAGTATTTGGAATTAAAACACCATTGGTGCCTATTCTACCTGGCCCTACTGCCAATACTTCTCCTATTTCTGGTTTTTCTTTTCCCATGTCAGGAACTACGATGTTACCGTAGGTTTGTTCTCCTTCTTCAGTAGGAAGAATTACGATTCGATCCCCCATGGGGATAATTGGACAATCTGTCATTTTTATTTAAATTGTTGGGTTAATTCGTTCTTTATATTATTATATTCTGTTAGGAATTCTTTTAGGGTAAATGTTTCATTTTTATTTACTATATTCATTTGTGTTATTTTTTTAATAATACCATTAAGTTCAGTAAAATAACCCACAGGCTTCTGTTTAATAGTATCAACTAGAGTATATTGCTCATCATCTATGTGGATTTCATAAGGTGCTATTGCTTTATCCTTAATAATACTCATTCTTTTTGTTTGCCCTTTTTGTCTTCCTTTCATAATTTTTATTTTTGGCATAATTATTTTAATATTCCTTTACTTAGTATTAGGGGAGAAGCATCTTTATGTATAAGCACATGATAACATTTATCAAACTCATTAATAATTAGTTGTTTATCTCTATATGTTTTATAATTTTTATAAACATATTCTGTAATTTGTTGTGTAGTGTTTTTACCCATTAGTTTTTTTATTTGTGTAAATATACGAATAATTTTTCTAATACCCACACATTAGTTAACGTCTTGTAATCTAATAATAAAGTATTTAGTAGTGGTTTTATCCTCAAAATCAAAATTTATTACTATAAATCCCTCATTATATATTATAAGTTTACCACTTTCATATGATTTATTTGCTTTTAAGATTTCTTTAAAAGATTCAGCTGAGAAGGGAAGTGGTTTAAATTGTTTACTTACTGTAGCGTCTGCAGTAAATTCAATTGTGCTACCTCTTAATTCTGTTCCTATAGTAAATACTAGCTCATCCCCATTAAAACCCTTTCTTGTTTTAATAGTAAATTTTTCTATATCACTTAGGGCGTTTTTTGATTTTACAAAGCGAGTAATAAATTCATCTGTAATATCAAATGATGCACTTTCTTCTTCAGGTGTTTTAATTTTACTAACATCAGTATTCTCAATTGCCCCCGCGCTTGCTAAATTAAATCGAATTTCATAATTTGTATCTGCTATGTTTAGTATTGAAGGAGTATCGTTTATTATTTTTGCTTCCATTAAAAGCTCTCCATCTAAAATATTTAAACATTTAGTTAGTTTAGACGTATCATAAATCCCATAGGTTCCTTTTTTTAAACCTAAATTTCCAGGGTGTTTAATTTCGCCTGCTATGGTTTTTGAGCCATTTTTAAAAGAAATATATAACTCATCATCAGTGATTTGCCATTTAACTTTTTCTATTTCTCCGCCTAGAGAGTATTGGGATATAACATCCGATATAACCTTTTTACTTACCATAACCTATTTAAAATTTAAAAAATTGCTGAACATACGTATTAAGTGTTAAATCCCCCCATCCTAAATCTTTATAGAATGATTCTAATTTATTTTTTAATATTGTATCAAAGGATCTTGATTTATCCACATATTCTTCAATAAATTTGCGAATTTTATCAGGTATATCAAAATCTAAGAAACCCATAGTATCGATTTTGTATGGATTATCTTTTAAGTATACCCATTTAATTTTATCCCCCTCTACAATTTGAGTGTGTTTTTTATCTAAACCTTTAAATTTAAGTAAATCATTATATCTTACAGCTGCCTTAACCCCTACAGGCGCTTTATTTTCAAATGTTGAAAATATACACCCTGCAGTCGCGGGTGCTGCTAAGTATTTATCTATTCCTCTTACCCCTGTTGGTTTTGAAATTACAGTAAAATCGCGATCATCTAGTGAATCCTTAAATTCTAGAATTTGTTGATCAATTTTTTCTCTTGTCTCACCAAATAGAATTTTGTGTAATATACTTTCAAAGAATTCTCTAAATAATGGTGGAAAATTTGATTTTTTAAAGTCAAGTCCTTTTACATCAATTTCATCACAAGGTACACCTTCTTTCTTTGTAATATATTGTGCATATCTACGTTTACCTGAGAAGAAAGCTGAACGAATAGTACATTCAGTTTTCATTTCAAGGCGGTTTTTATCTGGGGGAACATTAAATGCATCCTTTGCTAATTCAACATAATACTCATTAATTCTATCTTGGTAATCTAAGGACAATGCTTCTAATTTATCTGATTTGTCCATTTCCTCCAATTCATTAAAATTTGGATATATTTTATTTAAAAGAGGTTCAGCATTTACATAACATGAGTCTGTGTCTTCATAAACTACTACACTACTACAATCTTCATAACGTTGTGTAGGTGTTGTTTTAATTTGATATATGTCTTTACCAGTTTGAAGGGTTTTCTCTGCTTCTTGGTTTATAAATGTACCTGAATCTTGGATAATTCTTTGTCCCGAAAGTGTAATGCCTTCACTTAAAAGGATAGAACCATATCTAAATGTAGGTAATGCAGTCGCCCCATATAATGAGTTTAACAAGATCTTCATTGTATATTGACGAAGATGATTTAGTTGGCCTTCTTTTGTGTCACCTGCCTTAAATGCTTTTTTCATCGCATTCTTATATTCAACTCTTTCATCGAACCATTTACTAAGGACAATTGATAGTGTTGAAGGTTTATCTGTTCTAAACATCACACCATTTGCAGAAATTGCAAGGTTATTTTTATCAATTAATTCAATTAACTGTTTAACAGTCATAGTTTTTACCTGGCGTTTAAGGTTTTCGATTTCGAATTCCCTATCTGGTTCCATTTCTTTTAAATCATTTAAACCTAACCTATTATCTCTATCATTAGAGGTAACTATTCTACCAAGGAATGTTTCTCTACCAATATTAAGAGACATAATAATTGAAGGGTATAGTGATGTTAAATCCTCGTCGAACATATAATTATATATACCTGTTTTTGGGCAAAATAAATAACCTCCCGCGTAGGTGTCTTTTCTAAAGGGGTTATGGTCTTTATTAGGTGGAATTATATCCTCAGATAATAGATAGCTTGAAATAGCACCATCGTGTATTCTTGATGATTGATATACTTCTTCGTATGATGTTTTTCCCTTATGGGCTAAGTTTTTTGTTAAATCAATATATTGAAATTTTTCGTCTAATTTTTTAAGAATTAAAACATCTACAAAGTTATAATCAATAAATTTCTGTTTATCCTCAGCAAATAATCTGTCAAGTGAACCATCATATTCTATTTTACCCTGATCAACGTATTTCTCACCAAGAGAATCTAATTTGTAAGAAGGTTCTTGTTGAAAACTATATTTTTTATGTAAACGCATATAGTCAAGTGAAGCTACTCCTGCTATTCTAATTGGTTGGTCAGGGTACCATCTAGGGTCTCTTTCTTCAACTACTCTGATAGGGGATAAACGTTTTGCTATGCGCTCACCTAAGCGATTTTTTATCCTATAATAAATGTAAGGTATGTCAAAATAATCACTATTGTAACCTATTAAGATATCAGGTTTAATATCCTCCATCCTTGTAAGAAAAACCTCAATTAGGTCATTTTCACGTTTAACGGGGATAATTTCTCTACCATCTTGGATACCAGGTTTGATTTCACCTGTTTTATCAAGGATAACAATTGCCCATTTGTCTTCTTGTTTGTCATACCATGCTATTGAGGTGATAGGCTTGGGGGCTTGTTTAATGTATTCAGGGGTAAGTGCTCCTCCCATTTCAATCTCAATATCAAAAAATACCTCCCTATGGGTTGTAGAAGGTGTATCGTCTGTTCCATACTTGTCTATTAAAAATTTAGTATGGATGTTTCCACGTGTGTGGTCTGCATAATGTAGATCTATTGCATTTTTGTCCCAGCTTGTTACTTTTTTTAGGAATTCGCCTTTTAAACCTTTATGTGTAGATTGATGTTGGTTACATTCTTGGTATCCATAATTTTGAAAGGATTCTACTGAGTATCCTTCATCTGTCCATAAATGAACATTCCAATAACCCCAATTATTTGGCTCCCTTACGGCGTAACAATTTTTATATGACATTTATACTAATTCTTCAACAATTCCTACTACTTCTGATAATATAAGTAAAATTGTTGCCGTAACCAAATTAAAAGGAATAAAACAATATCCCGCTATGCGGATACCCGATTTTATAAAGCTTACTATTTGGTGTTTTCTTGCATCTGGTTGATTCATAATACGTGGGGGTGGTGTATTGTTTTCTGCTCTTTTAGCATTCATAATTTCTCTATCGCTCATTTTACTTAATTTTTAAATAAATCATCTACCAAGGTGTTACATTAGTTACACAAAAATAATCACCTACAAATGCTGTGTACCAAACTTCTTGAGTAAAACAAAACGTTTTAATGTTGTCGCTGCATTCGTTTCTAATAGACAATGAATAACATCCATTACTTAATATAGCATCATTTGTGATTATGCCACAAGAACTCGAGCATTCTTTGTTACATCCTGTCATTCCAATAGCAGTGATGGCTGCTAATCCCATTATTAGTAATAATTTTTTCATTTTATTTAATATTTTTTAATTCGTTTTCTGTAAAAAATTGTGTTAAATCAGGCGCAAAATAATTAATTGATTTCATTACTTTATTGTCTGAAGATCTATATACTACAAAGCGATTTCCTACTTTTTCATAGTGGCAAGGGTGGTTTTTTTCTTCAGATCTTACTTTGACTGTTTCTTCTGCTTCTGCTTGTGTATCGCATGATTTTGACATATTTGAAGCTTGTACTTCTTGATATGCTTTCCAAATTTTACCTTTTAAGCCATGTAACATAGTTCCATTACCTAATGAAACATAAGTAATATCGCATAACGCATCTAATATTCCAATTATATCACCTTTTTCACAAGCTTCTTTATATTCCTCTAATTCCTCAAGAATAAAATCATATACAAATTGCCATTCTTTTTTACTACCAACTATAGGTTCATAATTGTTTGGTTTACCGAATGTATCGTTAAATTCTTGAACCTCATCAACAAAGGGTACTTCCCAATATTGGGGGCTTAATTCTACTTTGGTGTCCTCCTTAAAGGGTAATTCTGGTTGATTTTCCATTATTCTAAAATTTTAACTATTTTACTTTTATTAACAGATGTTACTTGGTATTCAAAGGCATATCCTTCAAATTCACCAACAACTTTAGCTTCAGCTTCTGTTACTGATTCTGCTTCTACACAGTATTCTTCATTTGTAGAGGTGACTCTTCCCCTTTCGTTCTCATCTTGAACTTTTACTTTTGCAATATAGTATGCCATAACTTTTATTTATTTTATGAGTTAAAAAATATTTGTTGTTCTAATCCATTCTCCCCATCCCAAACCAGCATTTCAGCGCTCTTCTTAGCACCTATGTAGCCCATCTCATGGTGCCAAGCGTCTGTTTTGCTTAGTGAATTCATGTATCTAAGGACTACACCTTGGTTTTCGTCTGTGGAATTGTATTTGATTTCTTTCTTTCTGTGGTTATGCCCCATATGGAATTCTCTATAAAGACATTCACCCCAATCTACAGGTTTTTCAGTAGCCATTATCATAGGTAGGTTTAGTGCCTTTTCTTTGTCCCCATGAGTATAACCTATTAAACATTTACTATATCTATAGTATTTTCTTGGTGAAGGTGAGTTATCTATTCCCACATTAGGGTTATTATAGAACCACCCTTCTAGTGAGTCTCCTAAGTAAAATATTTTTTCAAAATCATGATTTCCAGGAACCATAACAACATCTACAGGTGCTATTTCAGTTAATTTGAGGATATTATCAAACAATAACCCTCTACCCATTGTAAACATTTTTTGCCACCTACCATCATTTTGTTGGGGTGTCTTTTTTGTTGTTGAAGGGAAGGGAAAAGAACCATCTGTATTGAAGAAATCATTTCCAACAGGTAATAATATTCTACCTATATTCTGCTTCTTCATATGTTCTATAAAATAATCTATAGCCTCCTCATATACTTCACAAGCAGTGTCTAAATCATAGTGTTCGCCCGTTTCGTCCTTCCAAGATATCTTACCTAGGTGGAGATCAAAGATATCAATCTCCGCTAGTTTTGTGTTAGATTTTTTGTATTTCTTCTTAGCTATTTTAGGGGATACTTTTTTAAGATCGTTCATTACATCTTCCCTAATATATTTTAACCTTTTTTCCTCTAATCTGGGTTTAAGTTTTACTTTAACTTGGTATAAAGGTGTAGTAACCATATCGCCATTGGGGGATTTAGATCCTACTTCCCAAGTGTTAATATCTTTACTTTCTATAATCCAATCAGCTAATGATAGGTTATGTGCTTCTAGTAAATCACCTACAGTGGTAATTCTACCTTCAACAATTCCTGAGTTTAGTTCTTTTTTATTCATTTAATTAAATTTGGTGACCACCATTATTGATTTTTAACGAATCAAAAAATTCCTTTCGGGATTGATTTGCATCATCTCTAAATACTCCGGAGGCTTTAGTTGTGATCATTGATGCTCCTTCATGTTTAATACCTCTACAGCTTACACAATTATGAGTAGCTACTATAGTAACAATAACTCCTAAATTGCCTTCACATACTTTTTCTACTCCTTGGTGAATAGCAGAAGTTAGTTGTTCTTGGATTGCTCCTCTTCTTCCAAAATGTTCAATAATTCTATTTAGTTTTGAAAGGCCAATTACTCTACCCTCGGGACCAGCAATATAACCAATATGAACTACGCCTTTGATTGTTTGGTGATGGTGCGAACACATTGAAGTTAATGGGATATTTCGCTCAATTACAATACCATCATAACCATCGCTAGGAAAGGATGTGATATCAGTAAATCCATTATAACGTCCTGCCCATAGATCATTTACATATGATTTTGCTACGCGTCTGGGGGTTTCCATTGAATTAGGGTCGTTTTTCCAATCACACTCTAGGGCGTCTAAAAATTTACCATATGCTTTTTCAGCATTTTTGATCATTTTCTCTTTTTCCTTATCTGTAAGGGGGCGATCTTTAGCAGATCCATTTGCAAACCCCTGAGGCACGCACTCAATATTGGTGTGGTGTTTTCTGCGCTTATTCTCCATTTATAAAATATTAATTGTGTTTAAATTTCTGCTGTATCCTTTAGGTCCGTCCATACCATAACCTACATACCAAGGGTTGACATTTTCCGGTTGTTTGTATATATAATAGTGATGTGGGAAATCCACATTTTCCTTGTATACTGCCGAAACTGTTTCTATACTTTTAGCACCATGTCGTTCAAAGTAGGAAATAAGGCTTTTCATTGTGCCTCCTGAATCTAAAATATCATCAATAAGGTATACTGTTTTATCTTTTATATCTGCCGAAGGGAATGAATGGATTTCTAATGGTTTTCTTTCTTTGTCTTCATATGAGCTACAAGTAATAAAATCTACCTCAATGGGGTATTTAATTCGTTGTATAAGATCACTAAAAAACATAAATCCACCTTTCATAATACAAATAAATACTATTCCTCCTCCTTCTTCATTACACTTTTTAGTGAGAGTTTCCCCTAAAGTATCTAATTGATGTTCTAGACTTTCTCTAGACATTATTTGACTATTCATATTTTAATGCTTTTGATATGATTGGTAATTGTTCTTTAAAATTCTTTTTAATTTCTTTAGCTATTAGCTGGATTTCTTTTTGGGCATGTTCATCATCTCTTAATTCAAGAAAATGAATCCAACTACGAATAGATCCAGTCATATGAATTTTTGTAGTGGTAGCCAAAGGAAGTATCATTCTTGCTTGCTCTCTTGCAACTCCTGCTTCTAATAGATCGCTATATAGTTTATGAGATGATTTTAAGTGTTGATCAATAGCTGTGTTAGCCATTATACCATTTAGGAGTTTTGGGTTAAATACTTCCGTTGAGCTTTGACGATTATTTTCACATTGCTTTCTGATTTCGACGGGTTCCGATAGTGATACCAAATGTTTAACATCTTGATATCGTTGACTAAATTCTTGAAAAGAGAAAGAACGGTGTCTGATGAGTTGAATGCCGATTGCCTTGCTAGTGGAAATTTCAAAGGTGAGGGTCGCATGCTCAAACGGCGACCAATGTTTATGTCGTACCAAGTATGATAAAAGGCCCTCTGGTTTATTCGTCTTATCCTTACGTGAACTAGATACACGTGCAATCTCCACAATATGTTCTTCAGCATTAGGGGTTATGTTTAATAATTTTGCTTTCATAAACCCTATATATGAATAAAAAAATTAAAGGCCAAATTTATCTAAATACAGTTACTTTACCTGTTATCTCGGTTGCTCCTCCGGATTGAGTAGCTCGTATCTTCCAAACATAAACTCCATCAGGTACTAACCAATGCCCGCTTCTGCTTTGACCCTGCCAAAAATCATTTACTAGGCTAGTTTCCCATACGATGCCTCCCCAACGATTGTAGATTTGTAAGTTCCATGTTAGCCAACACTCAGCTTCAGTTACTGCGTAAAATGTATCGTTAACACCATCATTATTTGGTGTAAAGGTATTTGGTACAAAGATAGAGTTATCCTCACATCCTATTATTCCATCACAAGGCTCACCGGTTTCACAATCTATATATTGAGTTATATACTCTGTAATGGTTATAGTATCCGTTATGTATATATTATTATCTACTACAACTTCTACTGTGTCTGTTATGTAAACATACTCAATAGTTTCTATGTATGTAGTGTCATAGACAT
>ENA-ORXF01000998-ORXF01000998.1-marine-metagenome-genome-assembly--contig:-NODE-998-length-19048-cov-12.890623_pt1 | contig 19048 bp, 23 predicted proteins | sample MGYA00237864_ERZ511476 | MGnify/ENA primary metagenome ERZ511476 (study PRJEB26306, sample SAMN06343908) | marine metagenome | isolation source: coastal waters | place: Atlantic Ocean: West Antarctic... | reverse complement strand
TTCACTGGTAGATTAATGGGTAACTGTGTAATAAACACATTAGATAACTTATTTGATACTTGGACGCCTAGAGAAAAATTTGAACTTATTAACGGAAATAAGTTTGTAGAAGATGCAATTGAACATGAATTAATATATTAAAAATGAGTAAACCAAGTTTTGTAATAAGTTGCCCTATCAACACATATAGTGGATATGGAGCACGTTCTAGAGATGTAGTTAAAGCACTTATAGAATTAGATAAATATGAAGTGAAAATTATACCTCAACGTTGGGGAAATACACCTCAAGGATTTATAAATGATAATCCTGAATGGGAGTTTTTAACAAACCATCTAATCTCAGGTCAACTAACTGAACAACCTGATATTTTTGCTCAAATAACAGTACCTAATGAATTTCAAGCTATTGGAAAATATAACATAGGAATTACAGCTGGAATTGAAAGTACAATAGCTCCTGCTGAGTGGGTTGAAGGATGTGGTAGAATGAATTTAATTTTAGGCTCTTCAAAACATACTATTAATGTCTTAAAAAATAGTAAGTTTGAAAAACGAGATAAAAAGACTAACAAAGTAGTTGGAGCTATTGAATGGAAAGGAAATAGCGAAGTATTATTTGAGGGTGCTAATTTGGATATATATAAACCTACAAAGTCTGATTTTAAATTAGATATTAAAGAAGATTTTGCTTATTTATTCTGTGGTCATTGGATTAATGGTCAAATTGGAGAAGATAGAAAAAATATTGGTTTGCTAATTAAAGCTTTTTATGAGACTTTTAAAAACAAAACAAAAGTACCTGCTTTAATACTTAAAACAACATCAATGGGTACATCTTATATGGATCGTGATGATATACTTAGACGTATAGATACTATTAAAAAAACAGTAAAAGCAAATAAATTACCTAATGTATATCTTTTACATGGTGAGTTTACAGATATAGAAATGAATGAAATATACAATCATTCAAAAGTAAAAGCCATGGTTAGTTTGACTAAAGGTGAGGGATTTGGACGTCCGTTACTTGAATTTAGTCTTACTAATAAGCCGATTATAACAACTAATTGGAGTGGACATATTGATTATTTGAGCAATGAATTCACAACTTTACTCCCGGGAACAATGACTAAAATCCACCCATCAGCAGCTAATAATATGCTTTTAAAAGAAGCTGATTGGTTTAGTGTAGATTCAGGACATATTGGTCATTACTTAAAAGATGTATTTGAAAATTATAAAGGATATGCCGAGAAAGGTAAACGTCAAGGTTATTTAAGTAGAACTAATTTTAGTTGGGATGAAATGAAGTATTTCTTAGGTGAAATATTAGATAAAAATATTCCTGAATTTCCAAAAGAAGTAAAACTTAACTTACCAAAACTTAAAAAAGTTGAGGGAACAACTGAATTACCAAAACTAAAATTACCTAAACTTAAAAAAGTAGGTGGGACTCAAGAATTACCTAAATTAAAATTACCAAAATTAAATAAAGTATAAAATGGAACAATTTGATGAAATTATAAACTGTCCTAAATCAGGAGGAGAGATTTGTTACCGAGTGCAAGTAACAGATAAAGTATCTAACTACATGAGTTTGTCCTGTGGTTTTATAACTAATACACTTATGAAAGAGGGTGAAGAGTTATATGAACAATCTATAGAGACAGTGCCTGAGTTATATAAAGATTTGGCATGGACTGACCCTAAAACTGGAATGGTTTGGTTACCTAATACTATAAATGTTGAAGATGTAGGTATGGTTTTCCCTTATGGAACTAATAAAGATGAATGGACCTGGGCAGCTGTAAAAGCTGTTAAAATCCCTAAAGATGAGCAAAAGAATCATCCTGTACCTGGAAAAGAAGGTGAGTTTAGAGAATATAAAATGGACATGAATACTATGGAAAATTTTTCAGAACGCAATTATGTTAATGCTTTAGATTATATAGGGATCCTAGGAAAATAGTTTGGTTTTTTAATAAAAAATCATTATATTTAAATAAATAAGTTATACTCAATGAAAATAAGTTTTGCAATTACAGTTTGTAATGAATTTTTAGAAATTCAACGTTTATTAAAATTTTTATTAGAAAATAAACATAAAAAGGATGAAATAGTTATTCTATATGATTCAAAAAATGGTACAAAAGAAGTTGAACAAGTATTAGATCATTATAATTCAATCACTAAATATTATACTTTACATAAATCACCATTTAATAATCATTTTGGTGATTGGAAAAATTTACTAACTTCACTATGTACTGGAGATTATATCTATCAAATAGATGCTGATGAAATGGTAAGTAAATATTGTTTAGAAAATCTAGGAATGATTTTAGAGTATAATAATGTTGATGTTCTTCAAGTACCTAGAATTAATACTGTAGAAGGTCTAACCCAAGAACATATTCAAAAATGGGGATGGAGAGTAGATGAAAAAGGATGGGTTAACTTCCCTGACTTTCAATGGAGAATTTATAAAAATAATGGTAAAATAAAATGGAAAAATAAAGTTCATGAAATACTTGTAGAATATAAAACAATTACACAGCTACCAGTAGAAGAACCTTGGTGTTTAAACCACCCAAAAACCATAGAAAGACAAGAAGTACAAAATAATTTTTATAACACCTTATGATTTTTTGGAGAACCTATAATAATAAAATATACCCAACACAAGAAGTAGATAAATTAGGATTTCCAATTGATGACCCTTCTTACATTCCAGATGAGTATTTAGAACAAGAAAATTTTATTGTATTGCGCACATGCCATGGTTTAGGTGATTGGGGTATTATATCTGCTTTTCCTAGAAAACTAAAAGAAAAATACCCTAATTGCAAAGTATGGATACCATCATCTAAGCTTCTAAAAGAAATGTTTAGTGAATTAGAAAAAAATTGGACATCATGGTCTGATCCCTTTCAAGTAGTTCATACTATATTTGATAATAATCCCTATATAGATGGATTTATAGATTCATTTGAAGAAGATGCATTTAATGACCACTATAGGATATATAGTAAAGAAACAAAAATACCCTTACTAGAACAAATATTAAAATTTTGGCAATTTAAAGATTATAATAATATAGAACCTGAAATATATTTTACAGATAAAGAAATAGATTTATCTAAAAAAATAATTAATGAACACTGTAAGGGAGAATTTGGAACATTATTAATTTCTAATCGTTATAAAGGAGAAGGAAAAAAATTAATCCAACAAAAGTTAGATGAGTATAATTTACCTATGTTTTATTGGACTTCTACTCAAGATAGTGGTTTTAATTTTAAAAAATCACTAGACTTAAGACATATAGATACTCGTATACAATTATGTATAAAAACACTAGCAACATTTAATATAGGCAACCAAACAGGGGTAAATGATACTATAGCTAAGTATTCTCCAACTTACACAATTCCTAGAGGGGATGTAGGATCTAATTATATAAAAAGTGAAATATATTTATGAAAAAAGTAATATATACTGCTATAATAGGTAATTATGATAATCTAGAAGAACCAAAATTTATCCCAGAAGGATATGATTTTATATGTTTTACAGATCAGAAAATAACAAAACCTAATAGTATATGGAAAATAAGACAAGTATTACCTTTATATAAAGATAATACACGAACCGCTAGAAAATATAAAATTCTACCACATAGATTTTTATCTGAGTATGATATAAGCATTTGGACTGATGGTAATGAGTTAATAGTAGGAGATGTAGATAAACTTCAAAATCAATTTCTTAATGATAAAAATATGGCTGTTTATAATCATATGAGTTGTTGGGATAAAAGAGATTGTGTTTATACGGAAGCAAAAGCTATATTTGATTTAGGTAATAAAAACAATAATTGGAAAGATAATCCTTTAATAATTACTGAGCAAATGAAAAAATATGTTAGTGAAAAATACCCCCCAAATAATGGACTAATAGTTAGTGGAGTAATTTTTAGAAAACATAATAACCCAGATATTATTAAAGCTATGGAATTTTGGTGGAAAGAACTAAAAAGAGGTAGTAAAAGAGATCAGCTAAGTTTTGATTATTCTATATGGAAAACTAGTACCCAATTTAATTGGATAAACCAAGATATTAGAGATGATGGATTTGTTTTAGAAATAAAACATAATAAAAGTAAAAGATGAAAATAACTATCCACCAACCTAATTTTATACCCTGGTATCCATTTTTTCAAAAAATAGAAGAAGCAGATATTTTTATAATATTAACCCACTGTCAATTTGAAAAAAATAACTATCAAAATAGATTTAATGCTAATAATCAATGGTATACTATGAGAGTTAAAAAAGGTATAAACCATATTATTAATAAAACATATGTAAATCCTATATATGATTGGAATAAAATAAAAAAAGGATTTCCTAAATTAAATAATATAACCTCTAATTTTGATGAGTGTATTACAGATAATTTAGCTACTACTAATGTTAATATTATTAAAAAAGCTTGTAAACTATTAAATATAACAACAAAAATAAAATTTGATTCTCCAACAGATTTAAATGGAACTGCCCGTTTAGTAGATCTATGCAAAAAATATAACGGAACTGAATACCTCTCAGGAATAGGAGGTAAAAATTATCTCCAACCTGAATTATTTAAAAAAGAAGATATTAAAATCTCTTACCAAACTAATTTAATTAAAAAACCACTATTTGAAATTTTAAATTATGAGTAAAAAAATATTTCGATTTGATGATATTTGCTTAAATGCTGATATGGACTTACATATTAAAATAGCAGAATTAATAAAAGAAAAAATACCTTCTGCTGAAGTAATTTTTTGTGTGTCTCCTTTAGTTCATAATATGGTAGCTGAAGAAGGAAAAAATAAGCAAAGAATATTCCCTAGAATACTTAACGCTCATAGTGATTTTAGAAAATTTTATGAAGTAGAAAAATGTGGAGTCCCTACCTTTCCAGAATGGATTACTAGAGCTGGTCATGGTCTTATTCATGTAGATCATAGATTACTAACTAAAGAAACTCAAGAATTAAGTATTTTAACAAGTTGTAGTTTATCTAAATCTAGTATATTTGTTCCGCCATTTAACAAATGGAATAAAAATACTGAAGAAATATGTAATGAACATAATATTAAATTAGTTAAATTTGAGGAAGGATGGTTATGTTGTGAATATAATGAATACAATCCTAAACATAATTTATGGTATATTCATGCTAGGGAATTTACATTAAATTCTTTTAAATCTTGGTTACAGTAAATGAAAAAGATATTGTTTATAACAACTCAATATAGAGTAGGAGAAAGAATATACCCTATTTTACCTAATTTATCCAAAGATTTTGAGATACATTTATTAAAACTTTATCAAATGCATTCATCTCATACTTGGCCTGGTAGTTTTGATATGAGAGATATATTCCATAAAAAATATCTAAAGTATTTTATAAAGACTATTCCTACTATAAATGATATAGATTATAATAAATATGATTTAATTTTATGTGATGATGATAGAGCAAGAAATGGAGTAGAACAAATATACAAAAATAAAAAATGTCTAATGGTGGGTTGTAGTCATGGCAATAGAAATCTAAATCATAATGAATGGCATGCTGTAAAACATCATAAAATCGCTTTTGATAAATGTTTTATTTTTGGTAAAAAAGAATTATTACCTCATGCTATACCTGGAGGTATACCATCTAATGATAAATTAAATAAATATTCTTTAGAAAAAAACCATATACTTATTATCTGTAATTTTTTAGGAAATAGACATTGTGAATTTAAAATATCTTTTGATAAATATTTTTTTAAAGAATGTGGATTATTAGAATTGCAGCAGAAATATAATAAGAAAATTATTATAAAATTAAAAAGTAGAGCAGATGAAGGAGGTTATAAACATAATATAAAATATTTAAATGAAATTTTACCTAAAAACTTAGACTATGAAATATTAATAGATGTTGAGGATGATAATAAATTAATAGCTCAAAGTTTCATGGTAGTATCTTCTCCTTCTACTATGGCTTTAAAATCCATCCAATTAAAAATTCCAACTGCTGTAATAAAGGATAGTGGACAAACAGGATTGTTTTATGACTTTAAAGGATTTGTCAATTTAAATAAAGAAGAAATTATAAATACCTTAAAAAACCAATTGGATAAACCAGATAAAGATTTTATATTAAATACTATAGAAGGTGGATGTAAATTTAATTCAACAGAAGTCTTTATAAATCAAATCAAAAATTTAATATGAATAAAGTAAAAAGGCCATCAAAAATAAACAAAAATATAAAAGATAATATAATTGTATACGTGTCATCTAGAAATAACTATGATATGGTTGAGGGGGCTGTTCTAAAAAATATTCAATTAGATGGTTATGAATTTATAAATGTGGATGATTGTAGTTGTGATGCTGAGATAGCAAAAGGTAGAGAACAATCTAAGCGAATTGGATTTACATTCCTACAAAATAAAAAGCGTGGTGTACAATATGCAACTCAAACTGTAATTGATTGGGTAAATAAAAATAGACCCAACTGTAAGTATATAGTTTGCTTCCAGCATGATAATTACCCAATAAGTGATAACTTCTTTGATTCAATGAATGAACAAGTTAAATCTTTAGAGAATAAAAAGGTTGGTATAATTGGATTTAACCATTTGGATAATGGTTCATACACAGGAGATGCACTAAAAAGATACCAAAACTCAGAATCCAATGTTAAAGGAATGATTGGGATGTGTCATTTAACTGTAATGGATAATCGTAAGAGATGGTTATGCCCCACACGTCAACCTGATTTAATTAAACATAAAGGATTTGATGTGCCATTTTCAATGGAGTTTCCCATGTGGGCTGGGATTGGAATTAATGTAAAAGCATGGAATGATATAATTAAACCAACAGAAGATTATCATTTTCATCTGTGGGCGCCTGATATTGCATTCCAATTTAATTTTAAAAATTATATGTCAGTTATTCTACCAAATTTATATTGTATGAATGACCAAAAATTAAAAAGTAAGTTTGGAATACATGAAAATAGTGCCCATAGCGCTAAAGATGGCAATAAGTACCATTTTGGAGAATACGGACCTCATTTATCTAACTTCAAAAAGAGATGGGGGTGGGATTATGAAAATGTGGAAAAAACATTTCCAAAAGTAAAAGATAAGTATGTTGGTACCTTAATAGAAAAATATTATATGCACGATATAAATAAGGGACCACTATGGAAACTATAATTATAAATAAAAGATAAAAAGTTATGAAAATCAAAAATATAAAATGAAAATACTAATTACAGGGGCAGCAGGACTTATTGGAAGTCATTTATGTGATAACCTACTACAAGAAGGACATACAGTTATTGGTATAGATAATTTATCATATGGTAATATTAGTAATTTGCATAAGGATGTTACATTAATTAATGATGATGTTCAACACCTCCACCATTATACTGATCAAAAATTTGATATAATATACCATTTAGCGTCATTAAAAAAGGTATGGGATGGTAGTATCTCATCCTATAATGTAATGGATGTAAATTTTAATATGACTAAACAGGTGGTAGAAAAAGCTACAACTGATAATAGCAAATTAATATTTACATCAACTTCAGATATATATGGAAATTCTAAAACGTTTTCTGAAGATAGTCATATTACAATGGGACCACCAACTAATATTAGATATTCATATGCATTATCAAAATGGCATAGTGAGCAACTTATATTAAATACTATGCAGGAGAGCCAATTAGATTGTGTGATAGCTCGAATATTTGGCTGTGCTTCTTCAAGATCAAATAAGTCGTGGTCTGGTGGTCATATACCTTTATTTGTATCACTTGCTCTACAAAATAAGGATATTATTATACACGGGGATGGGTTACAGACTAGATCAATAAGTCATGCAAAAGATATAGCAAAAGGATTATGTGATATGAAATCTATTCAAGGTGAGATAATTAATTTAGGCACAGATGAGCAAACTACAGTTAAGTCAGTTGCAGAATATATTATTGATAAAGTTGGATCTCAATCAAAAATTAACTATATTACATTAAAGGAAGTATTTGGTGATTATACTGAGATTAGTAAAAGATTTGCTAATACTACTAAAGCTAAACTTCTTATAGATTACAAAGTACAGTATACAACTGAACAAGTAATAGATGAAATAATTAAACAATTCAAACTAGAAGAGACATTATGAAGACAGTACATAAACCATGGGGGAAAGAAGAGTGGTTAGAACTAAATGATAAGTATTGCTACAAACGAATCTATATCAATGCCGGACATAAAACAAGCTATCAGTATCATGATTTTAAGAGAGAAACAAATTACTTAATATCAGGTACAGCTGAAATTTGGTTAGAAAATGATGAAGGGGAAGTTAAAAAAACTATTATGAATGCCGGTGAGTATTTTAATGTTACTCCTCCAAAAAAACATAGAGTTATAGCAATAACAGATATTATATTACAAGAAGTATCTACACCTGAAGTTGATGATGTAATTAGAATAGAAGATGATTCTAATCGTCCAGATGGAAGGTTAGAACATGAACATAAAAAACCAGCACTATGTATACTGACTGCAGGTGTTGGTAGTAGACTTAAACATCTAGCTAAACATACAAATAAAGGATTATTACCACTTGGTAATAAAGCTATCATATCACATATGATAGAAAAGACTCCTGTTGATTATGATATCATCATTGTTTTAGGTTATAAAGGAGATGTAGTTAAAGAGTACTGTGAAGCAGCTCACCCAGATAGAAAATTCATATTTGTGACTGTTGATAAGTATTTAGGAGATGGAACAGGACCAGGATATTCTATAAAGCAAGCAAAAGAATATTTACAGAGACCTTTTATCTGGACAACATCAGATACAATTGTATTAGATGAATTACCTAAAGTTAATACAAACTGGTTAGGAGTGTATCCAACAAGTGTACCAGAATTATACTCTACTGTTAATATAAAAGATGGAGATATTATAGATTTTAAAAATAAATCTAAGGAAGGTTATAATCATGCATTTATAGGACTAGCTGGAGTTTACGATTATAGTACCTTTTGGGAACAATTAGATGTAAATGAAGACATTTCATGGGTTAATCGTAAAGGTACGAATATGGGAGAGGGAAGTGAGATTGTAAGTGCATATCATAATGTTAACAAATATACAGCAATAAAACCTAAAGAATTTGATTGGTATGATATAGGAACAATTGAAAATTATATAAAAGCTCAAAAATCATTTACTACCCAAAAATATGGAATCCCAAAAACAAATGGTCAATTCTTATATAAAGTTAATAATATGTGTGTCAAGATGTTTCAAGAGTCAGTTGATAGCAAGTGCCATAGAGCAGATAATTTAGGAGATTTAGTACCAACTGTAAATTACAAAGGAAATAATATATTTTCATATGATTGGGTAGACGGTAAAACACTATATGAAAGTAAATTAGATGATAAAATAAAATTTATAGATTGGGTAGGAAAAGAAATTAAAACGTTTCAAGAATCAGATGTTGATATATCAGCTGATTGTCAAAAATTTTATATTAATAAGACCCGAGACAGATTAGAAAAGTATCTAGAATATGCTCCAAATATAATGCAAGGAGAGTTGGTAATTAATAGTCAAAAATATAAATCTATAAATTATTATTTAGATCAAATTGATGTAGATTTATTATGTAATACAACTATACCAACCATTAAATGGCATGGAGATATGCAATTTGATAATATTATTAAAACAGCAGAAAATTTCAAATTTATTGATTGGAGAGATACTTTTGGAGATTCAATAGATTATGGAGACGCGTATTATGATTTAGCTAAATTATATGGAGGTATATGTATGAACTATTCATATATGAAAGATGAAAAAAATTATTCATATATAATAGAAAGTAATTGTATAGAGTTTTCATTTAGAACAGATAAAGTAGAAAGTAAACTCCTCCATCAAAAATTTAAGCGTATGGTAAAAGATAATGGGTATTCATATAATAAAATAAAAACACTAACAGCACTAATTTACTTAAATATGGCTCCATTACATGAAAAAAGGTTAGACCATCTATTATTTGCAAATGCCATTACATTATTAGATAAATTAAATGATTAATAAAGATACAAAAATATATGGCTCATTCTCTAACAATCCTGGAAATAATGGATGTAAATTTTTTAATTCTAAATTTAGAGAAAATAATATAAATGCCATATATAAATCATTTTATTCTAATAATATAAAGGATTCTATTAATGCCGTTAAAACCCTAGGAATTAGAGGATGTGCTATAAGTATGCCTTTTAAAACAGAAGTGTTAAAATATGTAGATATTATCACCCCTGAAGTTATTACTATTGGCGCTGCTAATACTATTATTAATGATAATAATACTTTAACAGCTTATAATACTGACTGGTTAGGAGTATATAAATTTCTGTCTAGTGCTCCCCATCTAGAAAATAATATTACTATATTAGGTAATGGTGGATTTAGTAAAGCCGTTCAGTATGCTTGTAATAAACTTAACATCATCTTTAACATTGTTGAAAGAAATAATTGGGATTTGGTTCCTACACTAAAGGATATTACATTTAATTGTACTCCTATAGAAGTAACTACCCAAGGCTATGTAATAGATGGTAGACCAAATACTGATACAGGTTCTATACTAGCTAATTTACAAGCTTTAGAACAATATAAAATTTATACTAATGTATCCTAAATATTACATAGGACCTATGTCTCAAAACATAGTAGATTCTATTATTGAGTTTTGTAATGAAACTAATAACAAAATAGGCTTAATCCCTTCTAGAAGACAAGTAGAATGGGATGGAGGTTATGTTAATAACTGGACAACAGAAATCTTTAGCAAATATGCTAATAAGTTATTTTTAGTAAGAGATCATTCAGGACCCAGACAAGGCTACACAGACGATGATGGATACATATCATTAAAAGAAGATTGTAAATATCTAGATATGATCCACATAGATCCATGGAAAAAATATCCTAAGTACTCAGAAGGACTAAAATGGACTATTGACATGATTAAGTTTTGTTATAATAATAACCCAAACATAGAATTTGAAGTAGGAACAGAAGAATCTATACGACGATTTTCCCCAACAGACATAGATATATTATTGACAGATTTAAAACTAAATCTAACTAACAAAGAATTTAATCAAATTAAGTATGCTGTGATTCAATCAGGCACATCCCTTAAAGAAACTACAAATACAGGAGAATATGATAGAGACAGACTTACATCAATGATTCAAGTAGTTAAAAATCACAATTTATTATCAAAAGAACATAATGGTGATTATATACCTGTAAATCTTATAAAAGAAAAAATAAAATTAGGTTTAGATGCTATAAATATAGCACCTGAGTTTGGCCTTATAGAAACTCAAACGTATATTAATAATGGTATTGATATAGATAAATTTTGGAAAATATGTTTTAACTCTAAAAGATGGGAAAAGTGGGTGTCTTCTAATTTTGATCCTTATACCCAAAAACTAGATCTAATTAAAATCTGTGGGCATTATATTTTATCACATCCTGATTTTTTAAAAATTAAACCTAATATTGATGATATTATTAAGTTAAACATTAAAAATAAATTAAATGAGCTATATAGATAAAAGACCAACTACTATATTTTGTGATATTGATGGAACTTTAGTAAATCATTCTAAACCCACTGATGCCCAACTACCTTCCCATGAATTAATTTTATTAGAAGGTACAATAGAAAAACTCCTCGAATGGGATAAATTAGGGTATAACATAATTCTTACCACAGGAAGAAAAGAAAGTTTAAGAAAAGTTACTCAAGATCAATTAGAAAAAGTCGGTATAATTTATGACCAACTCATAATGGGGATAGGGGGTGGAAAAAGATACTTAATAAATGATTTTAAAGAAAATAACAATGAACCATATGCCTATAGTATTAATTTAAAAAGAAATAGTGGCATAAAAAATATAGATATATGAAAAACAATTTAATAGACAGCTATAATAAACATGGTTATTACCACATGAAGTCAGCTTTATCCAAAAGTTTTTGTAAATTATTATTAACTAAACTTGATACTTTACCTCCAAAAGTATTTTTACCCTTTGGAGGAATTCCATGGGGGTATGGTCAATTATTTGATACAAAACCTTTTAATGAAACTTTAAAAAACCCAGCACTAACTGAATTTTGTGAATCTCTGTATAAAACTAAAAATTACAAAGTTAATCATTTATTAGTTAGTAATAAAGTAGCATGGCAGGGTCCTGAAGAAATGTACCACCAAGAAGTAGCAAATATGAGTACTTACGCCCCAGGATGCACCCCAGAAAAAGATTGGGAAGATTTTTTACAAGTATTTATAGCACTAGAAGATCAAACATTAGAAAATGGATGTTTACGTATAATACCTAATTCACATAAATTAGGAATTTTAGAACATGAAGATATAGTATGGAACCACACAGGCCATAAAAGAAGAATAACCTATTCAGAAATGAAAAAAGCATATGAAAATGGGGGTATATTAAATTGTGAAATAAAACAAGGAGATATATTATTTTTTAACCATTTATTAGTTCATGGATCTTCATCTAATCAGAGTCCCTATGATAGAAAGGCAGTAATTATGCAAATACAGAATACAAAAATACCTAAGAATATAGAAATATTTGAAAAAGAAGCTAATTATAGAAAAAACTTTTTTATTAATTGGATGAAAGACAAAACTAAATCATTAGTTAATAAAAATATGTATGGAGATTTTACAAAAACTAAGTAAATGAATATAGCTATAACAATGAGTGGAGTTTCTAGATACCCTGAAAAATCCTATTTAAATTTAAAAGACCAAATAATAACCCCTCTACAAGATAAAGATTGTAATGTTAAAGTTTTTATCCATACATGGGATACTAAAACAGTAATAGACCAAAAATGGGGGAATGATGATAATAAAAATAATAAATATGAAAATGATTTTAAATTAAGCAAAGAATGGTATAAAAAAAATAAAGACTTAAATATAAAAGATATTATAAATAATATTATAGATATTGAAGATTTTTTAATAGAAGATAATAAATCTTATACTGAAACATTTAATGAAATTTTAAGTAATTTACCTACTCCAAATATGATGTCTCCTTTTAATTTAATTTCAAGTTTATATTCTAAATATAAAGTATTTTTATTAAAAGAAGAATATGAATTAAAAAATAATATAAATTTTGATATAGTAATTAGACATAGAACAGAATGTAAAATAGATGTAAAAAATATTTTTGAAATAGTAAATTATTCAAAAGAAAATAATACACTAATCTTACCTAATTGGAAATTATGGGATAGTGAAATTAAAAAAAGAATCCCTGATTTTACACTAATAGGACCCCCTAAACTTACAAATATTATAGATAATATATATAATGTAGGATTAAATAAATATATAAAAAACCGTAAAGAATTTAACCCACATACACTTATATCAACTATTATTAATAAACATAATATATCTTATACAAGTTTAGATGATGATAAGTTTTACATTAAAAATTAAATCACATGAAAATAGCAGTTATAACTCCTATAAAGCATTTAAAAGGTATCACTAATTTATTAGAATCTAAAGGTCAAATATTTTATTTAGAAGAAGGTACTAAAAACCAAGTTAGAAATCTTTTATTATCTAATCATATAGATACTATATTATGTAATCCTAACCAACAAACATACAAGATAGATAAAGAACTACTTGAAGGAACTAATATTAAATTAATTAATACTTGTTCTACCGGGATGAATCATATTGATCAAAAATATTGTAGGTCGCAAAATATTACTATATATTCTCTAACTAGAGATATGGAATTAATTAATAATTTACCCTCTACTTCTGAATTAGCATTTGGTCTTATGCTTTCTTTACTTAGAAATATTCCTAAATGTAATAACCATGTTTCAAAATATTATTGGGATTACACTCAATTTATGGGTAGGCAGGTTAAAGACTTAAAAATAGGAATTATTGGATATGGACGTTTAGGAAAAATGATGGAAAAATATTGCAAAGCTTTTGATGCCCAAGTTACTATATATGATCCCTATATATTTCCTAACCAAACAAAAAAATCCTTAGAAAATATGTTTGTAAATTGTGATGTTATATCATTGCATGTTCATGTAACTGATGAGACTAAATATATGATAAATAAAAAATTATTAGGATTATCCAAAAAAGATTTATATATTATAAACACAAGTAGAGGAGAAATTGTTAATGAAAATAATATAGTAGAGGCCTTAAAAAATAAAAAACTATCAGGTTATGGAACTGATGTTGTGGAGCATGAATTTAATGATTTAAAGAAATCTCCAATTATTAATGCTATGAATGAAGGAGAAAATATTATAGTTACTCCCCATATAGGAGGAATGACAATTGAAGGACAAACAAAAGCATATAAATGGTCAATAAGTAAATTATGAAAATACTAACAATTATACCAGCAAAAACAGACTCAACTAGGTTACCTAAAAAGAATATACAAAAAATTAAAGGTAAAACATTAGTCGAATATTCAATTGAATATGCTAAACAAAGTAAATATAACCCAAAAATTATAGTATCATCTGAAGATAAAATAGTATGGGATATAGCTATAAAAAGTCAAGTGGAATGGGCTCGTAGACCAAAACATTTACTTAAAGATGCTGAAGTAACAGATGTGTATATTAATTTACTTAATGAATTAGATGAAGTATTTGATTTAGTAGTATGTTTACAACCAGATCATCCAGACAGAGAACATACATTTGATTATTGTATAGATTACTTAATTAATAATAATTATGATGATTTAATTACTATTGAACCTTCATTTAAAAGAAGTGGCTCTGTAAGAGTTTTTAAGTATAACCATTTAGTAAATGGTCATGTAAGTAAAAGAATTGGTTGCATTAAAGATGATGCAACTGATATACATTATAAAGAAGATTTAGAACGTGCAAAATTAAGAATATGAAAGTAATTGCTGAAATAGGATGGAATCACTGTGGTGATATACAACTAGCAAAACAAATGGCTAAAGCAGCTCAAGAAAGTGGTGCGACATACGCTAAATATCAAACATGGTCTGTAGATAGATTAAAACCTGGATCTTGGGATGATGATGGTAGACGTCAGATTTATGAAAAAGCAGAACTATCTAAAGAAGATCATATCGAATTAATAAATTATTGTAATGAAATAGGAATTAAATTTTTATCATCTATATTTAGTATTAGTGACGCTAAATTATTAGTTGAGTTAGGTTGCAAAGAGGTAAAAATACCAAGTTTTGAATCTAGAAACCACTCCCTAATTAAATACTGCGATTTAAATTTTGATACTGTATTTATGTCTACGGGCACATCAACATTTAATGAAATTAAAGATAGTACACAATTATTGCCTAAACATACACAAGGTGCTGATTGGTATTTATTACATTGTGTATCATCATACCCATGTAGTCCTTCTATAGCTAATATTCAAAGAATGAATAAACTTAAAGAGTTACCATTTTCTGTAGGATACTCAGACCATATACAAGGAGTAGAATCAGCTAAAGTAGCTATAGGATTTGGAGCTGAAGTAATCGAAAAACATTTTACTATAGATAATGAACTACCAGGTAGAGATAATAAATTTGCTATATTGCCTAGTGACTTAGCAGATCTTACTTCGTATATAAAATTAAGGGAAGAAATGTTAATAAATCATGGTAATGATTTTCAAGAATGTGAATTAGACTCAAGAAAAAACTATGAAGGAAGATTTAACGGATAATATTAGCATTATAATTAGGAATAGAAATGAAAATGAATACATTGGATTTGCAATTCAATCATGTTTAGATCATTTTAAAAATCCAGAAATTATCATAGTAGATAATAACTCTACAGATGACTCTTTACACACAGTGAATTTATTCAAAGATAGAACTAATATAAAAATTATAACTATTAATGATTACACCCCAGGTAAATCTATTAATCTAGGAGTTAAACATGCTACTAATGACTATATTTTAATATTGTCAGCTCATTCTCAAATTACTAATATGGATTTTAAATTAGTTAAAAAACATTTAAAATATGGTAATGTAGCTGTGTTTGGTAATCAAAATCCAATATATAAAGGAAAAAAAATAACAAAAAGATACATTTGGAGTCATTTTAGTAAAAAAGAAACACTAGATATGTATTCAAATATTGAACAACGTCATTTTTTACATAATGCTTTTTGTTTTTATGAAAAACAAGTATTATTAAATAATCCTATGCCTGAAATATATTCTACTAAAGAAGATAGATATTGGATAAAAGGTATGATAGATAAATATCAACATTACATTTATATTCCAACTATCTCAATAAATCATTTTTACACAAGTAATGGAGCAACTTGGAAAGGAATAGGATAAAATTAATATAATAAATTTAAAAAATTATGATACAAATAGAAGAAATTTTAAAATCTATTCCTGAGAAACATGGATTTCATAAAAATACAACAAGTCTTAAATGGAAAAAAGATTTTTTGAATTTTTTTATTGATAAAAATTTAGATAAATGTTTAGAGATAGGAACTTGTGATGGAGTAACTACTAAAATTTTATCAAAAATATTTAAAGAAACCTGGTCAATTGAATTTAATTTAAAAAGACTTAATAGAGCAAAAGAATTTTGTAAAGATGAAAATAATATTAATTTTATACATGGAGATGCGTATAATGACATAACTTATAATAATTTTCCTACTTTATTTGATGTAGCTATTATAGATTGTGTGCATGAATATGATAATGTTATGGTAGATATCAATAGAGCCTTATCTTATTTTAATAATAAAAAAATCTATTTAGTTTTTGATGATTATGGTCACCCACAACATCCAGGAGTTAAAAAAGCAATAGATGATAGTATATCACAAGGTCTTAAACTAGAAAAATTCATAGGAGAAGAACCAGGTTTTACAGTTACAAGATCAGATAATACCTCATTCACATTATCTTCAAAAGAAGGAATTATTTTAAGTTATGAAATATGAAAAATGTAGTTTTTATACCTAACATAGATTTAGGAAATAGTAGAAGTACTCCTTACCATTACTCAATAAAAAGTTGGAAAATATGGTGTGAAAAAAATGACATCATATTATTTGAATGGAAGGAAGCTATATTAAATACTAAAGATTTTCCTATAACCTTTCAACGTTATTTAGTTTTTGATATTTTAGATAAACATAATATTGAATATGATCAAATTTTAATGGTTGACGCTGATACTATTATCCATCCTCAATGTCCTAATTTTTTTAATGAAACTAAAAACAAGTTTGGGGTTACAATTAATAATGGGTGTTATGAATGGGTTACTAGGAGTATAAATAGATGGGGTGACTCTTTATTTCCTGATGAATTAAAACCTAAAACCTGGGAGTATTTTAATGGGGGATTTCAAGTAATTAATAAAAATCATAAACCCTTCTACACAGCTGTAGCTGAATTTTATCAAGAAAATATTGAACTAATAAATTACTATAGAAATATAATTAAAGCTGGTACTGATCAAACAATAATAAATTATTTAACTAATTTGTATAAGATAGAAAAACACTATCTACCTGAATGTTATAACCTTCAAGAATTATTTAATAAAAATCTCCTTCACATCCCGGAACATTCACATTTTAAAGATGATTTAATATTTTTAGATGCTGGGTGGATATATCATTTTAATGGAGTCCCCTCTAATCAATCTAATAGAGACACAGCTTATTGGATGGAAAGAACTTATAAACACTTATATAATGACTAAAATAGCATGGTTTTCAGAAATGGGGTTTAATAGTAAAATCCCTAGATCTCATAAAAATATGAGAACAGAATTTGCATGGTTTGTAGCTCAAGATGCTATTCATCATAATATTTTAAAATTAAAAGATCTACCTGATAATTCATATGATTTAGGGATAATAATCATCCCTAAAAATATTGATAGTTATATTAATTTTGATATAATTTCAAATTTAAAAAGAGTATGCAAGAAATATGCATTTATGCAAGAGGGTCCTTCATGGTATTTCCAAGATTTACCACTTAATCAATCTTTATGGTTTTATAACATAATGTTAAACTCTAATTTTGCCTTAGCTCATAATGATAAAGATAAAGAATATTATGAGGGTCTTTTAGAAAAGAAATGTTATATTAATCCTACCTTGATGATAGAAGACTTAATAAAAACTACTCCAACATTAGAAAGAAATAATGTTATAATAGGAGGTAATTTACGTCGTTGGTATGGAGGTTTTAATTCATTAATGATAGCTCAAGAATTTAAAGAAGATATTTGGGCCCCACAAATGGGAAGAATGAAAGATGAAGAAAAAAATCTAGAAGGATTAAATCATCTTCCTTATATGGAATGGGTAGATTGGATGTATTCTTTAAGTAAATTTAAATATGCTGTACATTTAAACCCAAATTCAATAGGAGGTACTTTTAGTTTAAATTGTGGTTATCTTGGAATACCTTGTATAGGAAATATTCATAGTAATACCCAAAGATTATGCTTCCCAAATCTATCTATAGAACCTGATAATTTAAAAGAGGCAAGAGAATTAGCTAAAAAACTTAGGCTAGATAAAGATTTTTACTTATCTTGTAGCAAAACAGCTAAAGAAAATTATAACCTATATTTTTCAGAGAATACCTACAATAAAATATGGAATAAAATCTTAAAACAAATATGAAAATAAGTTTAATACAACCTGGAAGAAATAATCTTAAGTATCTAAAATGGTCTTATAATTCAATTAGAAAAAATCAAGGCAACCACAAGGTAGAAATTTGTGTAGCAGATGATTTTTCAAATGATGGTACTTGG
>ENA-ORXF01000995-ORXF01000995.1-marine-metagenome-genome-assembly--contig:-NODE-995-length-19060-cov-14.095928_pt1 | contig 19060 bp, 15 predicted proteins | sample MGYA00237864_ERZ511476 | MGnify/ENA primary metagenome ERZ511476 (study PRJEB26306, sample SAMN06343908) | marine metagenome | isolation source: coastal waters | place: Atlantic Ocean: West Antarctic... | reverse complement strand
TGGACTTGAAAGTCGTCAACACCCGCTGCCAAGGGCTCTGTCACGTAACTACCGCCCACCAGACGATGTCGATTGAAGTTACCGCTAGTATCCACGTAGTAGATATCTTCATAAAACTCTCGGATTGGTGCAGCAGATTGGTTCATGTTTTCTAACGTAAAAACCGTATCTTGAGAAGCGCCTGTGCCAAGAACAACTTGATCCATGTTGCTTTGAACATAGTGTTGGTCATCTTCAAGATTCTGATTTTGAATCGCTGTACTGGCTCTGCGGATTATTAGTACATCAGAATCTGGCAAAATATTTTCAATCCCACAAAACGGTGAGCCATCGACATTATTTTCCCCATCTATGGGATGCAATAAATCATTGGTACTTAGCGATGTAGTACACCTATTTCTGGTTGGAATACCAGTGCCAGTTGGAATAATAATCTGCGACTGGCCGTAAAATCCCGCATGGTTCAATTCATTCTCGAGGAAGTTAGATAAATAACGGCCGTTTTCGGTCACTTCGCCTGAAGTGATCACATCCTGATGATTTCGTACGCCGGTTAATGCAATATCTAAGACCACCCATGAAATAGCAATTCCCAACCCAAGAGAAATCATTAGCTCTAATAGCGTAAATCCTGCCTGACTCTCTCGTACACGCCTGTTGGGATCTACACCCATTTCGGGTACCACAGCACTTTCACATTGACTCACTTTATTAATCACACATTAGCTCCATCATCTATATTTGTGCTTTATGCAGATACATAGACATCGTAAGACACGAGTCTATGCTTACCATTATCATCACCATAGCCACCATACCCACAACTATCCGCATTGCCACCGTCAGCACTCTTATTTACACCTTGCCATGCAACTTCAACTTTATACATTGCCGGTTTTATGAGTCCATTGGGTGTTGAAGATTCTGCATAGGTAATACAGCCCTTGCCCTTAGTTATTCCACCTACTTTAAGCAAACTCGTTCCGGCGCCTATGGTTTCATTGTCACCATCCATTAGAGACTTCCAAGTACTGAGGATAGGGCACGTTGTCGTGCTACTGGTCGTCCAAGTAGAAGAACTAAAGCTAGCACAGACATTTCCCAATGTTGGATTTGCCTTAATCTGCCCCACCATATGTTGGGCTAACAAGTTAGCATGCACCCTATTTGACGCCTCAAGTTCAGCCATCTGGGCACGGTTTTGTAGCCCGATAAACCCTAATAGGGCAATCGTAGTGATAACCAAGGCCACCAGCACTTCAACTAGCGTAAAACCTTGGCTAGGTTTCATTTTTGCTACATGTGGATTAGACCTTTTTAGGCTGGACATGAGGCCGATTCCTTGACTGTCGCAGAACCTGCTTTATTGACATAAACAGTATATGCAGAAATGTCACTGTTATTATTGGCATCTTCAAAACAGATTTGTCTGGGCTTTTCTTCATTTATACGGCCTGTCTTGCCAGCCAAAACAAGACCCTTTTTAGCGTTACCTTTTAAGTTAATAATGCCAGCTTCAATATTATGCGCTAATTTTATGGTAACTGTGCCGCTTTCCGTAGTAAAAACATGCCAGCCGTCAGACATCTTTTCCCATGATTCTAGTGCCACGTCAGCGTTGGGAGTCTTGGCAGTTTTGCCAATTTGTCTTATATGGGTTTTTAGCCCTGTTTTCCTCGCTTCAGAACGCGCTAATGCAACCGCACCTTTAAAATTAGTGGCCGCCGCTTTGACCCTTTGCTGGCCAACCATTTGGCTGAAATTGGGGACTGCGATTGACACTAGAATAGCTGCAATACCAATCACTACGAGTAGCTCAATCAGCGTAAAGCCGTTATGTGTCTTTGTTAACTGTCGAGAGGGATTTTTATACAGCACTACCATGTTCCAGCACAACTGGCGGCTTCACCGGTAGAACAGTTACTCAACCTTTGTCCATCGGTGTTAATCATTAAATTATTTACATCACCGTGCTGCACGCCCCCCTTATCGGAGATCGCCCTTAATCGCATTGTTGAACCACCCTCTGAGGGAAAACTTCTCACTCTATAAAATGTGCAAAAATTAACTGGCGCTTTAATGAGCCCACCAGGATGGAGACAACCGTCATTGGCTCCACCAAACAGTACTACCTCGCTTGCAAAACCATTACCGTTATTAGCCAAAAAATACTGATGCTGAACGCTAGCAACTTCCAGCAAAAACTGCTGTGCAGCTGCTCGGTTAGCTTTGACAACATATTGTTGATAACTGGGATAAGCAATTGAGGCCAATATACCAATGATGGTAATGACGATTAAAATTTCTACCAGAGTGAATCCAGATTTACGCCGCCTGACATCCATGTCCGAGCCCCAAAATATTCTTTACTAAAGACTAGGAAAAAAAATCTGACTTTGGAGGAATTATTGAGTGAAAAACGCAAAATAATCGAATTAATTACTAAAGTTGCTAGGTAGGTCACACTTTAAGCATATTAAAAACGTTAAAAAATTATAGGTAACACTTAATTACGCCACTTGAAGACTCATGGTAGCCATCTTGATTGGTATCTTTTGATAGTCGAATACGACCACTTCTGTAAATAATGACTTGGCGGCCTTTGATAACATTTGAATCTGAGGCACAGACCTGAAAATTACCAGACTCCATTGACTCGCCGGTTATTTTGAATCTTATGTAGGCACGATTTGAGGCTGAAAGTTTGATGTTTACACCCTCTATTGATGAAACATTTTTCCGCTTCTCATCATGGCCACGTTGATTATCATTATTGTCATCCCTAAATACGGCTAAAGAAACGCCGTTCTGTTTGACACAATTTTGCTGTGCATCAAGCATGCACACTTTCCAAATTTCACCTTCCATTACTGCCAAGCTTCGCGCCAGCTGTAGGGCATTCTGTATCTCCGAAATTTGTGCTGCAACTCTTTGGTGTCCCGTAATGGACGTCATTGATGGTAATGAAATTGTTAATAAAACAGAGAGTATGCCGATACAAACCAGCAATTCGATGAGTGAAAAGCCGTCTTGTTGAGGCTTCATGGACCAATTATCCCCAAGTTATTTTGGATACGGTACATTAAGCGTAGCACTTGAGAATAAAAAAAATGTGCGCTAGATCACGTTAAGTACTATTACCAAAACACTCTTAATGGCTGCCTACAGAGCGGCATCGGTTATTTAAATGAGAGAAATGCCGAGCGAAAGCTCGGCAAAAAACTCTAACCAACAACCTCCATGCGGGTAATCTCTGGCGCACCCGCCATCAAACCGCCGAACTTTGCGCCCGCCGCTTTAAAATGGGCAGACTCACCATGCGCTGTAATAGCGGCTTGGTCTTCATAGAGCTCCATAACCGCGTAATTACCATCCGCTTTTTTACATAATTTGTAGAGATGGTTTCCTGGCTCATTCTCATTCACGTCAGAGACGAGATTCAGCATAGCTGCCTCAAACTCTTCCTCACATCCAGGTTTAACATTTAATTTAGCTATAACTGCGATCATTGTATTGTCCTTAAAATTAGAATGTCAGATCATACTGAGTAAAGTGGCTAGTAGGCCAGTGGTCCGGTAGATTTTTTTTGGAATAATCAGAGGATTACAGAACTAACCCAGAGCATCCACCATCGCTGGGCGCTCCTCAACTACGGTCAAAGTGATTACATTTTTATGATGAGAACTGTCCAGGATAATTAATGATTGGGTGAATAATCTAGCATAACTAGAATCATCTTTTTCAAAAACTGGCTAAGCTTATCTGCTCTAATACTGTCATATTCATAATCAGATGACCTTAGCAGGTAGGTATTCTGCGAAATTTCCATCTGTATCGCATGGACACCTGAGTTGGGTGAACCATACTGACGCGTAATATAGCCGCCCTTAAATCGTCCATTATGTATTGCGGAGTAACCGCTGGAATCCATCTTATCTAAAAGATCTGCAGTTAACCTCAAATCGCAAGATTGGCCACCTGCAGATCCTAAATTAAGATCTGGCAATACACCCTCAAAGAAGCGTGGCACCTCCGCGGCGATGCTGTGTGCGTCCCAAAGCAGCGCATAACCATAAGTTTTTTTAATACGCGCCAGTTGCTCGGCCAAGGCATCATGATAAACCTGCCAGTAGCATTCTTTACGGCGGGCTATTTCTGCAGTATCTGGCGCCTTGTCTAAAAGGTAGATTGGCTGTTTGGCAAAGGTGCTAGTGGGGCATAACTCAGTTTCATTTTGGCCGGGATAAAGTGCGGCTCCTTGGGGTGATCGGTTAACATCTATGACATAACGGGAATAATTTGCCGTAATCGTCGATACGGGTAATTCTTCAAGAAAATCATACAGTTTTGGCACATGCCAATCGGTGTCTACAAGGCTGCGTCCCGCTGTAGTAAATTGTTGCGCTATAGCAGTTGGAATGCCTGTTCCAGAATGCGGAAAACTCACCAATAAGGGACTACTAGCTTCTCTGAGGGTAACCACGTCCATGACTAAATTACTCCAGAGGGAAGGATGTCCGCTACTAACTCGTAAAAGTAGGACTGACTAATGATTTTTCTTGCATCAACAATGTCTGGTGCAAAAAAACGATCTTCGGTATACGAAGGGACTACTTTTCTTACCTCGGACACCACTGCTTGCAGGGGCGTAGACGTAAGATGTGGTTTATGAAATTCAACCGCTTGAACCGCACTTAATAATTCCACTGCAACCACATAATCACTATTCTCAGTCATATCTCTCAAGCGCCTTGCACCAAACGTTGCCATGCTGACATGGTCCTCTTGATTAGCTGACGTTGGGATACTGTCTACACTGGCAGGATGAGCCAATGTTTTATTCTCTGACACTAGAGCCGCGGCGGTAACCTGAGCAATCATAAAGCCCGAATTAAGGCCACTATTCTCAACTAAAAATGCCGGCAAGCCTCTGTTCATATGCGGGTCAACTAATAAAGAAATACGCCGCTCTGAAATTGACGCTATTTCTGCAATCGCCAAGGCTAAATTGTCAGCTGCGAAAGCGACTGGCTCAGCATGGAAATTACCCCCTGAAAGTGCCTCTAAAGTGGGCGCAAAGATCAATGGATTATCCGTCACTGCGTTGGCTTCGATTTGCAGAGTACAGGCACTATTGTTGAGTATATCTAAACAAGCCCCCATCACTTGAGGCTGGCAGCGTAAGGAATATGGATCCTGTACCTTGCCACAATTGGCATGAGACTCCAAAATGCCACTGCCGTTTAAAAACTGAGCATATTTTTTAGCCACGGCAATCTGGCCTGGCTGGCCCCTTAATTGGTGAATACGTGCATCGAAAGGTACTGTGCTACCTTTCATTGCATCTACTGACAATGCTCCGGTGACAAGGGCGGCGGCAAATAAATTCTCAGCCTCAAATAGCCCGGCCAATGCTAATGCAGTTGATGTTTGGGTGCCATTAAGCAGTGCCAGCCCCTCTTTTGGCCCAAGTACAAGCGCCTTTAAACTAGCCTGATTTATGGCTTGTGAGGCGGCCATTAATTGGCCTTTATAGTGAACTTCACCAACCCCTATAAGTGCAGCAGCAAGATGTGCCAATGGCGCCAAATCACCGGATGCACCCACAGATCCTTTGCTAGGAATGCAGGGTAATATGTCATTATGATAAAACTCTATCAGTAACTGAACCACTGATGAACGCACCCCAGAGTGGCCCTGAGATAGACTAATCACCTTTAGGGCAATGATTAATCTGACTGCGGCTGGATCAATAAGCTTACCCACACCTGTGCAGTGCGAGAGCACTAAGTTACGCTGTAATAAAGCAAGCTGATCGTCCTCAACACGGGTTTGTGCCAAGAGGCCAAACCCAGTATTAATGCCATAGGCAGTATCGCCTTTGTCGACAATCTTTTGGACAGCAATCGCGCTTGTATCAATATCCTCCCAAGCTTGCTCGTAAAGCTCAAAAGAACACTGGTTAATATAAATGTCCCGTAACTGTGCGAGCGACACTAAGCCAGGTTGTAAGGTTATCGTGTGTTTTTTTCTGATAAATTGTGTCATTGAAATTTCCTCTAATCCTTCAAACTGCTGTTAGCGATACCAAGCATAGGTACGTTAAGTCCCTTTTCTTGCGCACAGGCCACAGCATCCTCATAACCCGCATCGGCATGCCTAACCACGCCTGTTGCAGGGTCATTCCATAACACTCTTTCAAGACGTTTAGCGGCTTGCTCAGTACCATCGGCAACAATCACAACCCCTGAGTGTTGCGAATAACCCATGCCTACACCACCGCCATGGTGAATAGAGACCCACGTAGCGCCGCTTGCTGTATTGAGTAATGCATTAAGCAGTGGCCAATCGGATACCGCATCAGAGCCATCAAGCATTGATTCTGTTTCACGATTAGGGCTGGCCACAGACCCTGCATCAAGATGGTCACGACCAATAACGATGGGGGCTTTTAGCTCACCACTGGCGACCATCTCATTAAAGGCCATTGCAAGCCGATGACGCTGCCCTAAACCAACCCAACAAATTCGTGCGGGTAAACCTTGAAAACTTATCCGCTCCCGCGCCATATCTAACCAATTGTGAAGATGCTTATCATCAGGTATCAGCTCTTTGACTTTGGCATCAGTTTTGTAAATATCTTCAGGGTCACCACTAAGTGCAACCCAGCGAAAAGGACCGATCCCACGACAGAAGAGCGGTCTAATATAAGCAGGGACAAAACCAGGAAAATCGAAGGCATTTTTCACCCCCGCATTAAGTGCTTCCTGACGAATATTATTACCATAATCGAATGTCGGAATACCCATCTCATGAAAATCTAACAATGCCTGAACATGAACGGCCATAGATTTACGCGATTGTTCGGTCACTAAGGCTTGATCACTGGACTGTAACTGCTGCCATTTTTCTGCGGTCCAACCAATCGGTAAATAACCATGAATAGGATCGTGCGCCGACGTTTGGTCAGTAACAGCATCGGGTCGTATCCCTCGCGCGACCATTTCTGGAAGAATCTCTGCTGCGTTACCCAACAGGCCTACCGACACCACTTCCCCAGCGCTAATAGCGTCATTGATAATTGCCAGTGCGCTATCTAAGGTATAAGCCTTTTTATCTAAATAGCCAGTACGCAACCTGAAATCAATATGTTTCTCTTGGCACTCAACGGTTAAGCTACAGGCACCAGCTAAGGTTGCTGCCAATGGTTGTGCGCCTCCCATACCACCTAATCCTGCGGTTAAAATCCAGCGTCCTGACAGATCGCCGTTGTAATGTTGTCGTCCCATTTCAACAAAGGTTTCGTAGGTTCCCTGCACAATCCCCTGGCTACCAATGTAAATCCAAGAGCCTGCAGTCATCTGGCCATACATGGCCAAACCTTTTCGGTCTAGCTCGTTAAAATGTTCCCAGTTCGCCCAATGCGGTACTAAATTAGAATTAGCAATTAGTACACGTGGCGCCTCGGTGTGTGTTTTAGCGACCATTACAGGTTTACCACTTTGTACCAATAATGTTTCGTCCTCGTTTAAAGCCCGTAGACATTCCACAATTTTATCAAAACTCTGCCAATCTCTAGCGGCCTTTCCAATACCTCCGTAAACGACCAAGTCCTCAGGTCTTTCAGCCACATCTGGATGAAGGTTGTTCATCAACATGCGCAATGGCGCCTCTGTAGTCCAATGTTTGGCGGTCATCTTAGTGCCAGTTGGAGATTTAACCTCACGTGGTCCTTTCCCTGAAGTTTGATGGTTCATAGTTGAGCCTCTAAAATAGTAGTCATTAGTCTTGCGTACAATCTGTACAGTGTTGTCTATACAAGCAAAGATATTCTATACTCTAGCTGGACGCAAGAATTTTTATAGGTTTAAGCAAACTGCTTAACACCGACTTAATTAAGGAAGGTAAAATGATGGCCCAACACGACACTTTATGGATCAACGCTACTCTCTCCATCATTACTGAGAAAGGTATGCCAGAGACCCTAGAAAAAGCGGCTATTGCCTGCAAAGATGGACTCATTAGCCTTATATCCTCAATGCAAGATCTTGATGATGTATCCATTAATCTTGCCTCCACCGTCATAGACCTTGAGGGAAAATGTCTAACCCCTGGGCTGATCGATTGCCACAGCCATCTTGTCTTTGGCGGTAATCGTGCCGAAGAATTTAATCTGCGTTTACAGGGTCATTCCTATGAGCAGATAGCAAAGCAAGGCGGCGGTATCATGAGCACAGTCAAGCAAACTCGAGCTGCGACAGAGCAACAGCTAGAGCATGCCGCCAGAAATCGATTGGCACTACTGGTCAGTGATGGCGTGACCAGCATCGAAATAAAATCAGGTTATGGACTGACCTTAGATGATGAAGCAAAAATGTTGAGAGTAGCGAGAAGACTCGGTGATACCAGTCCGGTGACCATCACCACTACGTTTTTAGGTGCTCACGCCCTGCCCCCTGAGTATGCCAATAATCGTTCTGGCTATATTGATTTGGTTTGTCATGAAATGTTACCCAAACTGCATGCGGAAGGTCTTGTAGATGCAGTTGATGCCTTTTGCGAGAATATTGCTTTTTCCCTCGATGAAGTTGAACAAGTTTTTAAGGCGGCAACTGGACTGAATCTTCCGATAAAACTTCACGCAGAACAGCTATCTGAGAGTGGTGGTGCTGAACTTGCCGCCAAATACGGCGCTCTTTCTGCGGACCACCTGGAATATCTTAGTGAAACAGGAGTACGTGCTATGGCCGCCAGCGGTACTGTCGCCGTGCTACTACCGGGCGCTTTTTATATGCTCAGAGAGACTCAAAAACCCCCAGTAAAACTATTGCGCGATTACCATGTACCTATTGCCTTAGCGACCGATATCAACCCAGGTAGCTCGCCAGTATTGTCTGCCCGGCTAATGATGGTCCATGGGTGTCAGGAATTCGGTTTGACTCCAGAAGAGGCATTGCGTGGTATGACTATTAATGCCGCTAAAGCACTGGGGAAATCAGATTCAGTAGGGTCTCTACAGATTGGTAAAGCCGCAGATTTGGCCATATGGGACGTAGAGCAGCCCTCTGAATTAGCCTACTGGTTAGGGGGTAATAAAGCTGAATCTGTTATCAAAGCGGGCAACTGTATTTATCAACGTCCGGAAAACTTACATATTTAGGCAATGACTACTCTTTTTGTATGGTTTCGGTCAGCGAAAAAGACTGCGCCGAATGATACAAATGAGCCACCGAAATTAAGTTACCAGAGGACCAAGTGCGTCGGTCGAGGATCAGGCAAGGCACATTGTCATCCATCTGCAGTAGTTTCTTTATGATTTTGCTGGGCATCGCGGCGCGCACGGTGTGCTCAACCTTATGTAATGGCACGTTAGTCAGCAAGTACTCTGCCGGCGTCGTCAGCTTTAGATCAATTTGGATATACTCTGGAGCTGCCTGCGCATTGACATAGCGATCTTCCACCTGAAGCATTTTTCCATCTTCCTGATGAACAATAGTGGTGTGATACACCGACTTTACGCTGTTGGGTAGTTCCATCTCAGTCGCTATCGCACTGGTCAAAGGCACAGCGCAGTGAGTGACAACAATGTTACTGTAGCTGTGGCCTCTCTCACGTACTTCTTCGGCAATATTGCGAACCTCCACCAAATGCCCCTTGGTTTGAGCTTCAGCAACAAATGTCCCAACCCCTGCGACACGAGTTAGTATGCCCTCAGATGACAACTCCTTAAGCGCTCTATTGGCAGTCATCCTAGACACCTTGAGCTCCGCGACCAACTCATTCTCCGAGGGTACTCTGCTATTGGATACTAATTCACCCTGCTCAATTTTTTTTAAGATATGCTCTTTCACTTTTTGGTAAAGAGGGGCAATAGAATTATCACTGTGGATCATAAATAGTCGCTCAAACAAAAAAAATAGGTTTCCTGTCTATACAGGCTTCCGTTATATTATCAAGGCAAGCCACCAACTAGCAATATTAAGGTTAGACATTATTTATGCCAAAGCATACTTATTTTATTAACAACGCGTTTTTAGGCGACGGCTGGGCTGAGAACGTCAGACTTGGCGTAGATGAGAAAGGCTTTATTTCGAGTCTTCAAAAAAACGTTACTGCTGAGCAAAGTGATCAAAGGCTTGGCACCGTTATTCCAGGCTTAGTAAACTGTCACAGCCATGCTTTTCAGCGAGCTATGGCCGGTCTTACCGAATATCAACACTCTCCAACAGACACATTTTGGTCATGGCGCAGGACTATGTATCGCTTTGCTAATTTAGTATCACCAGAAGATCTTCAAGATATTGCTAGCTACCTTTACTTAGAAATGATCAAGCAGGGCTACACTAGTGTTGCCGAGTTTCATTATGTTCATCACCAGCCTAATGGCACACCCTATGCGTGCGCCAGCCAACTATCACGGTCGATTATTAACGCCGCTAATATTGCCGGTATCAATTTAACACTACTACCTGTTTTGTATATGAATGCGGGGTTTGATGGACAGCCACTGCTTGATGAGCAAAGACGTTTTGGTAACTCCGTCGCACGCTATATAGATATTCAGAACGATGCTACCCAGTACTGCGCCCATCAACATCAGCACAATGTTGGAGTAGCCTTACATAGCCTTCGCGCAGTACCAGCAGAACCTATGCATGAGGTTATAAACCATTTTGTGAACAAGACGTCGTCATGCCCCATTCATATTCATATTTCTGAACAGACACAAGAAGTTGAGCAGTCCATAAGATCGCTCGGACAAAGACCCATAGACTGGTTGTTAGACAATCATGTTATTGACCAGCAATGGTGCCTAATTCATGCCACACACATGACTCCACAAGAAACCACTGCTCTGGCTAAATCGGGTGCAACCGTTGGTATCTGCCCTACCACCGAGGCCAATCTTGGTGATGGATTCTTTCCCCTACGCGAGTATTTGGACCAGGGAGGACATATTTCAATTGGGTCTGACGGTAATACCTGTACCGATCCCATGGAAGAGATCCGCTTGCTAGAATATGGGCAGCGTTTACTCACTCACAGCCGTAATATTTCTTCAGATGAGACTCAGCCGCACACAGGAACCAATCTCTATGGCCGCTGCCTTGATGGCGGAGGGCGCGCTATTGGTCAAAAAACGGGTGCACTCAAGGTAGGGTATCGCGCTGATCTTGTTGTTTTAGACGAAAATTCGGCAGATCTTGCTACCGTTACTCCCGACTCTATTTTAGATGTTCTTATTTTCGGCTCAAGTCAGTCTCTGATCAAAGATGTAATGGTGAGTGGCATCTGGAAAATCACCCACTATCATCATGCTGATGAAGAACATATCAAGAACCGGTTTATTTCCGCAACCAAAGCTCTCCGACAATAGGGCAGGTAAAATGTGCACAACTATTGCGCCCTCTGTTCGGCTCTACTCGGCTCGTTTCATCATGTGATTAGATACCTGGTTGTCGGCAACGTTTGTAGGCGCTAAATAAACTAAATAGCCATTGTAGAGATGTCGCTGTGATACTTGCTCTTTGTCATGAGCACACTAAGAAGCCAGTGCAATGCATAGAAGGTTAAGTACTATAATCCTCAGAGCGGCAAAGCCGTGGTGCACTTAATCTCCTCCATGACAAACCCAGCTGTTACATCAAATAATCCGACCTTAATTAGTTCTTTATAAAGCCTGTCATAGTCGGGCATATCTTTAACAATCGCTTTTAGTAAGTAGTCAGCTTCACCGCCCATTCGATAGGCCTCAAGAATTCCTGGAATAGCCATTACCGCATCTTTGAACTGGCCAGCCCAGCGCTCATTATGCATATTAGTTTTAATAGAAATGAACACCGTCAGCGACAAGCCAACAGCCTTAGCATCTAGGAGAGTAATCCTCTCTTTAATGACTCCTTCCCTCTCCAACTTCTGAATACGACGCCAACAGGCGGACTTAGAAATACCCACTCTATCTGCTAATTCTCCTACTGATAATGCGGCATTAGTTTGCAAACGCCTAAGAATTTCTCTATCCAAAATCTCCATACCTGAAATATACCTTTGATCCGCTAATAACACTTATTATGTAATAGTAAATCATATTTTTAATATAATACGGAATAAAATTTCGATATTTTATTAAAATATGACAATATTAGAAACAATGTTTCATGCTTTATTGATTAGACTATTGCTCTATCTTGATTAAGGCCAGCAACGCATGAATTCTCTGATTAACTCCGTCCGACATTCAATCATTGGTGACAAACAGTGCGTTAAAACACCTTTTGGAGACAAGCCATTGGTCTACGCCGATTATGTTGCCTCTGGCCGTAGCCTTACATTTATTGAAGATTTTATTCGCGATCATGTACTACCCTACTACGCTAACACCCACACTGAAGCCTCCTTTACCGGAGCCCAGATCACTGCGTTACGAGAGCAAGCTCGACAAGAAATAAAGAAATCTCTAAATTGTGAGCCAGATGACCAAGTCATTTTTTGTGGTTCTGGTGCCACATCAGTCATTAATAAGCTCATTGATATTCTCAACCTGCGCCTTCCGCAAGAGGCTTCACAACGCTATTTAGTCGACACTAGTATTAAGAAAAGTGAGCGCCCAGTGGTATTTATAGGGCCTTATGAGCACCATTCTAATGAGTTGCCATGGCGCGAAAGCATCGCTGATGTGATATCGATTCCACTGACTGCATCCGGTGAGATCGACTTGGGGTTTTTACAGCAGCGACTTAAAGAAAACACCCACAGACCGTTACTAATTGGAAGTTTTTCAGCAGCCTCTAATGTCACGGGTATCAAAAGTGACATTACGGCGATAACGAAGTTGTTGAAGAAATACAGCGCCTTAGCCTTTTGGGATTATGCGGCTGCGGGCCCCTATGTTGATATTAATATGAATGGAGCCTACCCGAAGGATGCCGTCTTTATTTCACCCCATAAATTTATTGGTGGTCCGGGTACACCCGGAATATTGGTGATTAAAAAGGCGATGTTAAAAAATACGATACCTACGGTTGTTGGCGGGGGAACAGTACTTTATGTGACACCAGAAGATCATCTTTATGTGCAACATAGCGAGCGTCGTGAAGAAGGTGGCACTCCTGCAATTGTTGAGTCAATTCGTGCCGGGCTAGTGTTTAAACTAAAAAGAGAAGTGGGAGTTGACGAGATTGAGCGTTTAGAAGGGAGCTTTATAAAGCGAGCCATACAACGTTTTGATGCTTGCCCCAATCTAGAAATAGTCGGTAATCCCTCAATTCCTCGCTTGGCAATTATGGCGCTCCGTTTTAAGCACGGTGTCAAAGACTTACATTATGGATTTGTTGTGTCGTTATTGAACGACCTATTCGGCATTCAAGTGCGTGGAGGTTGCTCCTGCGCAGGACCCTATGGCCATAGCCTACTAAAAATGGATATGCCCTATAGCCGCGCGATTGAATCAGAAATCAAACAGGGGAATATGCTTTTACGCCCAGGCTGGGTGCGCCTTAATTTCAATTATTTTATTGACGAAAACGAATTTGAATATTTACTAAGAGCAGTCGAACTGGTTGCGACATTAGGCTGGCGTATGCTGCCTTTTTATCAAGTTGATCCGAAATCCGGTGTATGGCGTTATCAAGGTCAGTCAAACCCAATGGCCAGCAGCTTGGATGAGTTTAAATTCGCTGAGTATTGTCAAAGATCTAATGGGGCAAAAAATGTAAAAGTTAGCCTAGATGGAGTTTATGACACCGCAGAAAAAGTGTTGCTTGATACTAGCGGTTATAACGAAGTTCCTCCCTTGATATTGAGCGACAAAAGCGAAAGATTACGCTGGTTTGTATTACCTCAGGAAGTGTCTCCGGCGTTATCCCTAAAAATGGTTAATAGTTAACAAAGCAAACCAAACAACGACTTTTTAACAATTAGGTCAAATACACGGTAATTTTTAGATGGGTAGTAATATTTTGGGCGCCTAGCGCTGGGAAAATGTTATCCGGAAGTGGTAGGAACACGCAGACTCGAACTGCGGACCCCTTGCATGTCATGCAAGTGCTCTAACCAACTGAGCTATGCTCCTAATACTTCCGAAGGGGCGCAGTTTACACACCCATTCGTTTGGGGACAACTAGAATCAACCTTTGATCGCTGGACAAGGTAAACCCATTAACTCGCTAGATCAAAAGAATAGAAAAATAGAAAGAAGTATCGATAACATCGATATAAGCGAAAATATCAAAGGTAATTCCACTGCGGCAATATCAGAAACTTTGAGTGTCAATAAAATGGGGCGAGGGTTGAGAATTTTTTGACGCTTGTGATTACATAACCGCATAAGTAAAAGCGTAAGTTGCTAAGCCACATAATAGAGAAAAGAGAAACGGGGAATCAGGAAACTCGAATCTTTAACTTCATTGATAAACCTTTTAAATCATCTTCCGTGATGATCATTTCCTGAATGCAATTGATTATTTTACGACACTACTCCCGTCGAAAACTGGCTATGTCTCTAACCGCCAACATCCATGTTAGCCCATCGTCCCTGATGAAATTTATACAATTGCACATTTCCCCGAATGTCGGTTTATTTTAGGCCTGTTGTTTAGGAATTAAAATAAGCTAAAAGAGTTAGTACTAAAGCATTAAACTAGTGCTAGTGTAGAGATCAACATCATCAAAAAAGCAGTAATTGATGGGTCCGTAGGCCGTATTTTTTTGTTAGACTAATGTCGTCTATGCTTTTTACCATAGATGATTAATTAAAAGGTTTAAAAATGAAAACTCTTCTTTTAAGAACTTTAGCCATAGTCCCATGGCTACTAATTGTAGGCTGCAACGAGAGCGCTGATTCGACAGCAAAAGCGATGCGACCTGACAAAGACCCCTACCCATCAACCTATATCGTACCTAATAATGCCGAATTTGCGATACTGCGTGCGAATATACTAACTGGCGATGGCGCCGAATTACGCAATACTGACCTGGTAATTAGCGATGGTAAAATTGTTGCTCTAGGTACTGCTCTAGACTTAGATGACTCTATTTCGCGCGTTGATGCTGCAGGTAAATGGGTCACCCCCGGATTAATTGATGTGCACTCACATATGGGTGTTTATTCTGCGCCAGGTACAGCCAATCACTCAGACGGCAATGAGATGACCTCACCGGTCACTGCCCAAGTTTGGGCTGAGCACTCGGTTTGGCCAGAAGACCCACAATTTGAGAAAGCGTTAGCTGGCGGAGTAACTACCGTACAAATTTTGCCTGGCTCGGGTAATTTAATTGGTGGGCGTGGTGTCACCCTTAAAAATATCCCGTCGGTAACGGTGCAAGGTATGAAGTTTCCTAATGCACCTTACAGCCTAAAAATGGCCTGCGGAGAAAATCCTAAGCGTGTCTATGGTAGTCGCAACACTCTGCCATCAACACGCATGGGTAATATGGCTGGGTATCGAACAGCATGGATAGAAGCCTCAGACTATAAAAAATCATGGGATGACTACATTAGTGATGCCAAAGCAGGAAAAGATGTCGACCCGCCGAGCCGAGATTTACGCCTGGAGACATTAGCAGGAGTATTGGAAGGTGATATCCGCATTCACAATCATTGTTATAAAGCGGATGAAATGGCACAGATGATAGATATGTCAAAAGAATTTGGCTATGAAATTGCAGCCTTTCATCATGCTGTGGAAGCCTATAAGGCAGCACCCATGCTGGCTGAAAATGATATTTGTGGTGTTATGTGGGCAGACTGGTGGGGCTTTAAACAAGAAGCCTTTGACATGGTTCGAGAAAATATTGCTTTAGTGGACTATGCCCAGGCGTGTGCGGTCATCCACTCAGATGATCCTATTCAAATTCAGCGTTTAAACCAAGAAATTGCTAAGGCAATGAGTGCAGGAAATCGTATGGGTCTGGACATAAGCCCAGCGAAGGCTTTCCGTTGGGGTACTTACAATGCCGCTAAGTCTCTCGGTTTAGAAGATCAAATTGGCTCTATTGCCGTAGGCAAAAACGCCGACATCGTACTTTGGACTCAACATCCATTAAGTGTGTATAGCCATGCTAGCAAGGTATGGATTGACGGCGCTCTGCGCTTCGACCGAAACGATTCATCTATACAGCCTACCAGTGATTTTAATCTTGGTATTATCAAAGCAGGAGCAGTGCGACCATGAAATATATTCTCCCTTTACTGGCACTAACAGTGGTTTCAACACTTGCTACTGCAAATTCTATCCTTATTAAAGATGCTGACATATATACATCTTTAGGCGTATTCTCTAAGACCCACCTTTACATAGAAAATGGCAAGATAGCGGCCATGGGGCAGCAGGTGCCTTTAGCAGCAGACCTCGAAATAGATGGTCTGGGCAAGAGTGTCACCGCTGGGCTTTTTAACTCATCCACGCAATTAGGTACGGTTGAAGTCGGTGCGATAGAGCAAACCGTAGATTTCTATTCTGAGAACGAGACCGTCACAGCGTCATTGCGCATTGCCGAGGCTTTTAACCCACGCTCAACCCTAATACCGCATAATCGTGTTCATGGCTTGACACACAGCTTGCTGATTCCAAGATCTGCAACTAACTTATTTGCCGGCCAAGTCGCCTTAGTTCAGCTAGGCAATCAACCCAAGGTTATTCATCAAAGTCTGGCCGTGGCATTAGATTTTACTGAACGAGGGGTAAGCATAGCCGGTGGTTCGCGTGCGGCAGCGCTAGTTCAACTGCGGCAAGCTTTAGATGATGCCAAAGACTTCTCAAGAAACCGTAAAGCAGCGCTTGCCGGTGAGCATCGGGACTATGTGCTTTCCTATGCTGACTTAGCCGCGTTAGAGCCAGTGGTAAACGGTATTAAGCCGCTACTGGTACACACCAACCGAGCCAGTGACATTAGTACTATTCTAAAACTAGCCACTGACTTTCAACTACAATTAATTCTTTCTAGCGTACTTGAAGGCTGGATGGTTGCTGATGAAATTGCTAGCGCGCAAGTGCCTGTGATAATCGATCCTATCCATAACTTACCCAATAGTTATGAGTCTCTCGGTGCACGTCTGGATAACGCAAAACTGCTCTCTGAGGCTGGTGTTACATTGCTATTTACTGGCATGGATTGGCACAATACTCACAACGCGTATCTAGTGAGGCAGTCGGCGGGAAATGCGGTTGCTAATGGGTTAGATAAGTCAGTGGCCATTGCGGCTATGACTACAAACCCTGCCCGACTATTTAATGCACCTGTGAGTGGTGACATTGCCGTTGGGGAGATTGCTGATTTAGTACTTTGGAGTGGTGACCCGCTAGAAGTGACCTCTGAGGCAGAGCTGGTGGTTATTGACGGGCAAATAATACCCATGGAAAGCAGAGCGCTGCAACTTAGAGACCGTTATTTTGAGCGTTTACAGCAATAGCTCTTTTGCTCTGATTAGAAAGCGCCCAATAACATGAGGCGCTTTTTTTTGGGTAGAAAACCACTATGAGGCTAGACTTTTCTCTCTTAGCTTACCCAATAAGTCTCGGGTTTGAGCGGCTTCCTCAAACTCAAGATTACGCGCATGTTGGTACATCTTGTCTTCCAAGCGCTTAATTTCTTTAGCGATGTTTTTAATCGGTTCAGCACCACCAATAACATCATAAGCTGAACTGGCTGCTGCGGCTTGTCGGTCACGTCTATTTTGACCTGTGGCGGCGTAGGCTCCCTCCATAATGTCTTTAACACCCTTAACAATACTGGTGGGTGTAATACCATTTTGTTTATTGTATTCAATCTGCATTGCTCGCCGACGTTCTGTCTCATCAATGGCGCGCTGCATTGATCCGGTAATTTTGTCGGCATATAAAATAGCTTTACCGTTCAAATGACGAGCGGCACGACCAATAGTTTGAATCAACGACTGCTCTGAGCGCAAAAAGCCCTCTTTGTCGGCATCAAATATAGTCACCAAAGACACTTCAGGCATATCTAGCCCTTCACGCAGAAGGTTAATACCCACTAGCACATCAAACTCACCAAGGCGCAGATCACGGATAATTTCAACCCGCTCTACCGTATCAACATCCGAATGCAGATAGCGCACTCGCACCCCATGTTCATCTAGGTATTCAGTAAGATCCTCAGCCATACGCTTGGTCAGTACGGTAATTAAAATTCGCTCATTAACCGCTGTTCTAGCTCGAATTTCAGATAAAGCATCATCTACTTGTGAGAGTGCGGGACGAACTTCGATTAGCGGATCAAGCAACCCGGTTGGGCGCACTACCTGCTGAACAACTTGTCCTTCATTAGCGGCCTCATAACGGCTGGGCGTTGCCGACACGAAAATCATTTGTGGCGCTAAATCTTCCCACTCATCGAAGCGTAAAGGTCGGTTATCTAAAGCAGATGGCAAACGAAACCCATACTCTACCAGCGTCTCTTTGCGCGACCGATCACCCTTATACATAGCACCCAACTGCGGCACTGTGACATGAGACTCATCAATCACCATAAGGGCATTGTCTGGTAAAAAGTCAAACAACGTCGGCGGCGGCATACCCGGCTCGCGACCTGAAAGGTAGCGGCTATAATTCTCAATACCGTTGCAATAACCCAGCTCACGCATCATTTCAGTGTCATAGCGCACGCGTTCAGCCAAGCGCTGAGCTTCCACCAATTTATCGGACGAACGCAACTGTTCTAAACGAACAACCAGCTCCTCTTGAATAAGATCAGCTGCCTCTATAACCGTTTCACGAGGAGTGACATAGTGGGTTTTAGGGTAAATCGTAAACCGAGGTACTCTGCGCAGTACTTCTCCGGTGAGGGGATCAAATAGCGTGATGTTTTCTATTTCATCATCAAACAGCTCAATGCGCACCGCCTCATAGTCTGAGTCAGCGGGATAGACATCAATAACGTCACCACGAACGCGATAAGAGGATCGATCAAAAACCGCATCATTGCGCTTGTACTGCAGTTCAGCTAAACGCCGCAATATGTCTCGCTGACCAATTTGTTCGCCACGAGAGAGGTGTAAAACCATCTTTAAATAGGAGTCTGGCGAACCAAGGCCATAAATAGA
>ENA-ORXF01000994-ORXF01000994.1-marine-metagenome-genome-assembly--contig:-NODE-994-length-19079-cov-15.106568_pt1 | contig 19079 bp, 26 predicted proteins | sample MGYA00237864_ERZ511476 | MGnify/ENA primary metagenome ERZ511476 (study PRJEB26306, sample SAMN06343908) | marine metagenome | isolation source: coastal waters | place: Atlantic Ocean: West Antarctic... | reverse complement strand
GAACTACCCTCTATCCAAGCAGCAGAACTCACAACCCTCGTTATGGCCTTACTAGGCTTAGGTGGATTACGCACCTTTGAGAAATCTAAAGGACTCGCTTAAACATGGCTAGAGATTACAAACACGAATACGCTACGTACCACTCTAAGCCAGACCAAAAGAAACGCAGAGCTAAACGCAATGCGGCTAGATCACTTCTTATACAAAGTGGACGTGTACATAAAGGTGATGGTAAAGACGTAGATCATAAAGACCGTAACCCTCACAACAACTCAGTGAGTAACTTAAGAATACAATCTAAGTCTCAAAACAGAGCTTGGAGGAAAGGTAAAAATGGATAATGACTTAGACAAAATGCTTTCTACCTTACACACCGCAGTAGCCCAAGAGCTACTAGACCGTGTTCAGTCAGGTGAAGCTAAACCAGCAGACATGAGCAACGCTATTAAGTTTCTCAAAGACAACAACATAGATGCTATTCCCGTACAAGGTTCTCCTCTGGATGAATTACTTGGAGCCTTACCTTTCAGCAGTGAAAGTATTCAAGATACTCTAGCACACTAATAAAAGGGGACTTTAATGGAGACAGATAAACACCCCTTACGCGACTTTAGAAACTTCTTGTACCTAGTATGGAAGCAACTAAACCTACCAGTACCCACCAAGGTACAGTACGACCTTGCAGACTACCTTCAGACTAGCCCTAAGCGTTCCATCATCCAAGCATTCCGAGGTGTAGGTAAGTCCTACATCACCAGTGCTTATGTGGTGTGGCGTTTAATGCTAGACCCTGACTTAAAGATCATGGTGGTATCAGCATCTAAAGAACGTGCAGATGCGTTCTCTATGTTTACTCAAAGACTCATTATGGAGATGCCACTACTGGCCCACCTTATCCCCGACAAAGACCAACTATGGAGCAGAATAGCCTTTAACGTACAAGGTTCTATGGCCTCACACAGTCCTAGTGTTAAGTCGGTGGGTATTACGGGACAGCTTACAGGCTCCCGCGCAGACCTTATAATCGCAGATGACATTGAGGTTCCTAACAACTCTCAGACACAGCAGATGCGTGAGAAGCTAACGACTCTAGTAACTGAGTTCGATGCCGTACTTAAACCTTTAGACACCTCTAAGATTATCTATCTAGGTACTCCTCAGACCGAAGAGTCCCTTTACGATGTTCTACAGGATAAGGGATACGTAACTCGTATATGGCCCTCCAGATACCCTAAAGCAGACCAAGTAAACAGGTACGGTGATCGTATAGCTCCCTCTCTTATGGAGGAGCTCATAGCTAACCCTGATATTGAGTGGCAACCTACAGACCCTATGAGATTCGATGAAGAAGACCTCATAGAACGTGAGTTATCCTATGGACGCTCTGGCTACGCCTTACAGTTCCAACTAGATACAAGCTTGTCAGATGCAGACAGACACCCATTGAAGCTTAAAGACCTCATAGTCATGTCAGTGGATGGTCAGAAAGCACCAGAGAAGCCCATACATGGCACCATGAGTCACTTAGAAGTTAAGGATGTACCCAACTTAGGGATGCGTGGAGATCGCTTCTACGAGCCATTTAAGCTTACTGGGGATTGGGTAGATTACTCAGGTTCAGTCATGGCTATTGACCCTTCTGGTCGTGGTGCTGACGAGACTTCCTATGCAGTTCTTAAGATGCTTAATGGCTTCCTGTACTGTCCCGATATTGGGGGAGTAGAGGGTGGTTATTCAGGTAAGACTTTAGAGTCTCTAGTAGATATTGCTAAGAAAAACCAAGTGAACTATGTGCTAGTAGAAAGTAACTTTGGTGACGGTATGTTCAGTGAACTTATCAAACCTTACTTTACTAAAGCATACCCTGTGACCTTGGAAGAAGTCCGACACAGCAAACAGAAAGAGTTAAGAATCATTGACACTCTTGAGCCAGTGATGAACCAACACAGGCTAGTCATAGATCGTGAAGTTATCCAAAAGGATTACGACTCTATACAGAAGTATCCCAACGACATAGCGCAAAGATACTCACTGTTCTACCAGATGACTCGGATAACTAAAGATCGTGGGGCATTAGCCCATGATGACCGTTTAGATGCTCTAGCTATGGCAGCAAAATACTGGGTAGAGCAAATGGCTAGTGATGCTGATGAGCTAATGTTAGAGAGACACGGTGAGCTATTAGACAAGGAGTTAGATAAATTCTTAGGAAATCTTAATACATCCAACATGCAAGTCTCTAGTAACTCTTGGATATAAAAAGTAACAACGGTGTTTGAAAGTGCCCTGTGGCCTTAGTGCTGTGGGCCTTTCACAGACCCCCCTTGTTTGCGAATAAACGTACCGTTATAGGATACCCCCGTATACCCCTATAGGAAGGGGGGAGGAGGAGGCGTAGCCTACCCCCCCAACTAAAGGTAGAGCTTAAAGCTAACTCTAAGACTACAACCCAATACGGGATAAGAACTTATGTGTTTCTTTTAGGAGGGTTTAAGTTTTCTAAAGAAAAATCTGAGGGGGTATATATACGACACGCCCTAGCCTTTCCCCCCGTGGCCCCCCACAGGCACATTGAGACAAAGGGGGGCACCCATCACCGCCCACGGCATACAATTACCGAGCAACTACTAAACTATTTATATAACTGCATGATTTTGCAGGGATTGCATGCGTTATTAAATGTCATGCCTATATATAGTGGTGAGTTGTACCTATATAGGTAGCGTTTAGTTATCTTGGGGGTGTGTGTGTTTGTTGTACCTATTGTTTTCGTTATGAGCCTGTCGCTTTCGTTAGGCTAACTCTAAGCTTTACCAGTGTTAAACATATATTAAATAGTTGTTGCACATGAGTCTTAACAAGCGTATAAAGGTAGGTACTAACACAACAACGCTCTGCTTGGTTCGGCTATTCGGAACCCTTAAGCCCTCGAAACATTACCACGGGGATTGACTTAAGTAAGCGGCCCGACTCATTGAAGAGGTGAAGCCGCAACACCGTGTTAGTTTTATCTAAGCACCTCTACTATATATAGGTATTGTGATAGTTAGGAGTGCTTAGATAAAACTAACCATTAACTAAAGGGTACTACCTAATGATTATTATAATCGAAGCAATTAACAAGATTCATCAATCTACTGTAAACCGTATGTATATAGCAGAGCGAAAGTATAACGACTTAGTAGATGCTACTAGCAGACTTGAAGACGTGTCTAAGCATATTAACTTAGATGATGATAAGGCATGGGCTAAAAGCATGCGTAAACAAGAGGACATGTGGTGCTTGTTTATGAACTACTTTAATGACTTGCCTAAACGTGAACAACAAAACGCAGAGCGCAAGTATAAAGCTATTCACGGCTATAGCTGCGTTTAACAATGATGATGATAGTTTATCAGTTCGGCATTGAGTACCAGTGCCCACGAGTAAACATCAACATTAATAATATTATAAAGAGGTATTACCTAATGACTACTAAAAGCCGTACCATAATTACCCGCAGTAACCGCAACCCAAAACCTAGCAGCATTATAAAGATATTCACTAGGGTTATTTTATCCCTGCTATTTGTTGCACTGGGTTTATTCCTTTGCTCAGTTGTATTAGTAAACAACACGCTTAACCCATTCGGTTGGGCCGTGGTGATTGTTTATGTTTTGGTTGGTTGGGTAGCAGCTACTGATACTTGTAATAGCTAACCTTTAATCCTATTGCACCTTATGTGCTTAATAATTATATGCGGTGTTATAGCCGCCCTATACTTGGAGTTTTACCTAATGCTTACTTATACCCAACTTAAAGACGTTAAGACATTTTGCGCGGCCCTTCACAGTGCCCCCGATTTCAAAGAGGTAGTAACTAGCCTCACCGAATACGCAACCCCCGACACTATAGTCGATCATAACGACTCAATGCCCGATGATTTCGAGGTTGATAATGTGCGCTTCATACGTTATGACGCTATCGACTCTATACAAGAGCAAGAGCTAGGCAGTGACCTTTATATGTTGGGGTGTTTTAACTCTTGGTTTTTAGCTGGTGTTTTAGACATAGATGAGGACGTGATAGCTGCTCTCCAAGAGGCCGAAGCTTATGAGGCTTTAGGAAAAATGATTATATCTATGGGCAAGCTTGAAGAGGTGCAACAAGGCTACTCAAGTACCGATGGCTACGGGCACCACTTTAACCACTATGACTTTAGTGAAGAGTCGGTGAGCTTTGCAGGTACTGATTATTTTGTATTTGATAATCATTAAATTGCAACGTATATGTTGTTTTAGTGTAACGGCTTTAAGACTCCCCCTTGAAGCTTTTACCATGAACCAACCCTAACCAAACGAGGTATTAACAATGCTGCACAACACATTTAACGCACATTTAAACGCTGATTTTTATTCCAATGCTGAAGCCGTGGAATGGGCTAACGGTATTGTTTGGAATGAAATAGAAATAGAGGCCGCAGATATTCGCCACGGTGACCATATAGCAACCGTTCAGGGTGATGTTGGGGTCTGGTACGACTATGTTGGTGGTTATTTCTTTTTTACTGAAGAGATACCCTTTGAAAAAATCCCATATTAAAAGAGAGGTACTACCTAATGAATACTACAATCAACTTCGGTGGTTTTTACCATACGCATCATGAATACATAATCGAGCAAGCCGTGGGTTATATGCTAGGCATTGACGACCCTGAAACGGGCGAAATGGATAGCGAAGCTTTATGCAACTTTAATGACTGGCCTAGCGTTATGAATAATTATGCTAAACAGTGGCTAGATATGCTTAATGCTGACTTGGGCACGTCACTATCATTTATGGAACTAAACAGCCCCCGTGAATACAACTTTAAAACAGATGTGATATTCGCAGACGTTCCAGACGATGACATTCTATTAATTAAAGAATACGTAAAACATAATCATTTAAGTACGTCATTAGATGAGCATATAAAAAACGCAACTACCTCATACGATGGATATAGAGCCTTTTATTCTGGCCCTGATTTAGAGCTACCAGAAAACGAAGACGTTTTAATTCAATTAATGCTCGATGTAATCATTGAAGACTTGGGGGTTAATTATCCTTATATCTGCGAAGATTTCTATTCATAAAAGAGGGCGTAACTAATATGCAATCAATTACATTATTTTCTATTGAGTTCCTGCCACATACTTGGCCTTTAGTTTTCGGTATACCTTCCCTGCTAATTGCTTCGGTAATTGCGGGGGGTATTTACGAGCTAATAAAAAGCCAGTAAATAAAATATCTATAGTTTATGTTTTTTGTAGATTATAGATATTTTTTTTTGGGCCTGAAACTATCATCTTACTAACTATCATCAAGCCTCGCGCTTAATTATTTTGATTGTCCCACATAAACTTATAACCCCCCACCCATTTATAAAGGAAATAGATTATGATTACAAAGCACAAACGCGCCTATACTACAATCAAAGTAAAAGGCAAACGCGAAGGTGGTAGTATCACGTTTGCAAAGGACTTCCATGCAGCATTACAAGAGAGGGCGGCATTATGCAAAAAGCGCATTTACATTTAATCAAGTGGGCAGTAGCCCGTGGTTACTCAGTAGCCGTGTACGGTGAAGGTGAGTTTGACGGTATCCACTCAACCTATAAAGAAATCAAAGACAACTGCGAGGCTTGCGATATGGGCCAAATGGTTCTAGTTAAACCTAGCAAGCAAGAAGGTAAGTGGATTTCGTTAGCCACCTTTGCTTATGTCCATGACTACGACCAAGAGCCTGAAGAGATCATATACGACTATGGTGTTAACTCAATATCTGAGCAGTGGGAACGAGACTACGAATCAACTAGGGGGGTGTCAGCATGAGCCAACCTAACAACCGCTATGACGCATTAACATTGGCTCTTGAGTTAGCCATAACCGCTAAGACTGACGATGGGGCATTTAGGGCCACCTCTATGGCTGAAGAATTTGCTAGTACCATGAGCAAGTCTGAAGTTGAACGTGCCAAGCTAGAAGTCAAAGCTAAACTATCAGGAGGTGACGAATGAAATTCAAGCAACTTCAAATAAACGTCAAAGACTTAGGCCGTGGCAACCAACATGGCTACACAGCGTTTGACTACGCCAGAGACACTGCTGAAGCGATAAGGCTCCGTGAGTCTGAAGACCTAACATGGGCCGATGACGACCAAGCGCAATTATCTGAAAATAAGGCAGTGGATATTGTGCAGAGCATAATCACTGGTGAAGACCCTCACATTAGCGAGTTATTGAGCTATGAAATAGTAACCTTATAAACCACCACCACCAAACCATAAGCCAGCCTTAACACCGCTGGTTTTTTTTGGCCCTTTTTTTGGGGGCAGCTATCATCTTACTAACTATCACCAGACCTCAAACTAACCTTGGAGAAATTCCTCATGCGCGATTTTAACGAAACAACTTTTGACGACTTACCACCTGAATTAATTGAAACTCTTAGTGACCACATCAACGACACGGAGGGTCGAACCACACCTAACAACAGGTAGCCTATCTACCAACCTTTGTGTTATGTTGTCCTGTCGGTGCTTAAAACCGATGTTCAACAAAATGCACAAACATCTTGAAATTATGCAAAAGGGAGCAATACTAGATGTTACTTAAAAACTTCTTAGGTTTAAAGCGCGATTTGCACTTATGTAAATGGCCTACTGGAACCTTTTATTCCACAACTTATTTTAGCTTTACGGCTGAAACGATTATCTTTAGGATTGGGCTTTATGAGCTTGAGTTAAGCAAACAAAATATAAATGAGAGAAATTTATGAGCAATATATTTACAATTAACTGGTCGGATTCAGCACCGCCACCAACAACAATTAAAGTATCGCATATAATTTCCAAGTTAAGGTATCGCTACATGGCTTGGATGGAAGGGTCGGAATGGCCTCTACACATGCCGTTTACTGATCGTATGTCAGATACCACACCGCGTATCGTAACGGGGAAGCCCGATTTTGCATCCAGTATATTAAATCTAGGCTCGCCTAGTAATTGCTGTAACATGGCTCAAGGCCCAACGGAGGCACACATTGAAACAAATTAATATTGAAGATGGGCTTACACCAGAGCAGCGTAAGACACTGAAGAAGCTTATAGATGTGCTAGAGCAGTTCAGGACATTAGACCCTGACATGCCGACTCAAACTTTACTCTCTTTTCTTTACTGTAAGGTTCTGGAGAATGAAGAGGACTTTGCAACTGTTCGTATGGTTGCCGAAAAGTTACGCACATCTAGCTCAAGTGCTAGTCGTAATATACTAGCTCACACTGAACATAATAGGCAGCTTAAGGGCGGCACTATGTTGGTTGAGACTTTTGAGAATCCACTTAAACGTAACGAAAAAGTTGTACGTTATACCCCCAAGGGTGAGCGTATGCTTGAGTCAATATTGTCCCGACTTTCAGACTAACTATCACCTCTTAAATTAAATAAATTCTTGTAACAAAATACACTATTAATGGTGGTTTTGTTATGCCTGTAAATCCTCAAATAAAGGAAGATCAAATGTCTATTTCAAAACAAAGTGGTGGCACCTATGCTTCGGCATTTATGTCAAAAAGTAACCGATACTACGCAGCACCTTTTGATACTGAGAACTTAGCACGTATCTGGGAACTGTCTGCAAAAGAGCAGATCAAACAAGGCTTCGCAGTAACATATCCCAAGGGCACTATAAGCCCCTCTAAAGCTGCTGACCAAACTTTATCGTTATGGTTGGATAAGACCTATAGGATGTTTTGGGAAGGTACTGCTAGTGCTTCTCAAGCCCGACATAAGATGCTAGAAATCAATAACTATTTTGGTGCTAACACTGACGTTAATGATTTGACAACGATACTTATAGATGAATTTATTCACCATCTAAAAAGGTCTAACAACGCTAACTCTACTATCAATCGCAAGTTAGCTACAATCAGTAAAATGATTAACTACGCAGATGAATGTATCCAATTACGACACAAGCCTAAGATACATCGACAGAAAGAACCAAAGGGACGTATGCGCTTTGTTAGCCCTGAAGAAGAGGCTCAAATTATGCACACACTAGACCAGTGGAGCCAAACTGACCTTAAAGACTCCATCACTGTTCTTCTCGACACTGGGATGCGGAGAAGTGAACTAGGCAGAGTTGAAGCAGTCGATGTTCAAGCAGATGTTATAAATTTGTGGCGTACTAAAAATGAACTAGATCGTTCCATACCCATGACTGCCCGTGTCAAGGAAATAATGGCAAGGCGTACAGTCAATGCTAAATCTGTTTCAACGAGAAGCAACAAGCTTTTCCCACAGAATATGGAGACTTTATCAAAGCATTGGAACAGGGTACGTTATCACCTTGGTTTTGACGATATGGTTTTACATACCTTTCGCCACACTACAGCCAGTAGGTTAATACAGAGAGGAGTGGGTGTAGGTGTAGTAAAAGAGTGGATGGGTCACAAGACTATTTCAGTGACTATGCGCTACGCTCATTTAAGTCCTAAGAACTTGCTTCAGGCTGTTGCAGTTTTAGAGCCATAATGTATAATCACGCCTCTTCTTAGGGAGAGGTTTACCCTCACTGCCTTGGTGATGGAATTGGTATACATAGCAGACTTAAAATCTGCCGACTTATGGTCATGCGGGTTCAAGTCCCGCCCAAGGCACCACTAGGAGATGTTTTATCTCCTGTTCTTTTATATGGTAAATTGCCGTGGTAATTACCAAGATTACAGTCAATACTGAAACGTATTTATTCAGTGTCACCATATAAATCAATAGCTTACACCATCCCCAACTATCACTTACGAGACTTAAAATGTCCTTTCTAGTTACAACTCATGTGTTAAATGCTCCAATACGCCCACCAGCAGTACCTTTCATACGCATAAACACCCTAATTTCACCTTGTCACACATAAGCAGCAGACTTTTTGCTTTTACCACTTAAGCTCTGTACGTGGTAATTCCAGTAGTAAATTTATTTATTAAAACACTTGACTTGCAACGCATGTGCTGAAAGCCCATTAGTATCCCGTTATAGCGCACCCCCCCTGTATACCTATAGTAAGGGAGCAGAGGGAGGCGAAGCCTAGCTCCCCATATTAGTACAACTTCAGGAATATAATTATGTATATCCAACATACAAGTTCAGAATTACTTGAAATACAGATTAGGCATGAGCAGGAAATGCTAGATCGTGGTGTCTCTCGTTATCGTAAGAATGTACAAAAGGCTCAAGCTAGCGGTCAGGAGTCCGACACTCAACATGGCTCTTTGTTGATGAAAACAACTATAGACAAACTTATAAATGGTCTGGATGTTTACATCAAAGGTGGACTAGCAGGAAAGGCAGGGAAGCACACTATAGCCGCTAAAATACTATCTACCTTAGACATAGAAGTTTGCTGTTACGTGGCTCTGAAGTCCGTTATAAACAGCCTAACTAACCGTGTAACAATGACCAATGTATGTATCCAAATCGGACAGAATATACATGACCAACATCTGTGTGACGAGTTTAAGTTACACAATAAGTTGTGGTTCAAAAGCACAATGGATTACGTAGCTAAAAGAAAAGCTTCACGTATTCACAGAAAGATGACCCTTCGCAAAGCTGCTGATAAAGCAAACACTTCTTACAACATTTGGACTACTCCAGAGCTTTACCATATTGGTTCTAAGTTAGTCGATTTGATAATCCAGACAACTGGTATGGTGTACGTAGATAAGGTTTATACAGGCAAGAAGAGGACTACACATTATCTATCTGCGACACCTGAGATTCTTGATTGGGTGCGCCAACTAAACAGCCTTAACGAAATCCTCACACCCGAAGCCTTACCCTTTGTTATTCCACCTAAGAATCGTACAACCATCATGTCCGAAGTTATGCACTCGACCATCTGGAAGAAACGCTTACCTCTTATTAAAACCCGCAACCGTCAGCTACTAGAGGAGCTAGACGGAGACCCTGATTTACAGAAAACAATAGACGCTGTGAACATCCTTCAGAACACACCGTTTCGTATCAATAAGCGAATAATTAAGTTGCAACGTATGTGTTGGGAATCGGGTCAGTCTTGGGGTGGTATTCCGTCTTGGAATGATGCCCTTATGCCTGTCTCACCTTTCCCAGATATACCTACGCACACCTTAAATGAGGAGCAGAAGCAAATCTTATTTAAGCACAAGAAAAAGTGTCAGCAGGTGCATGAGAAAAACGCTTCTGCCTTATCTAAAAAGATAGCCTTTGAGCGCAGCCTTATTGTTGCTGAAAGATTTAGTAAGTACAGTGAATTGTTCTTTATATACCAGACGGATTACCGTGGACGTATATATCCAGTGGCCCAGTTTTTAAGCCCTCAAGGGTCGTCAGTAATTAAAGCTCAGATGGTGTTAGCTAACGGCAAGCCCATAGATACTTATGACGAGTTATCTTGGTTATACCATCATGCCGCTAACGCATTTGGCTATGACAAGTTAACTATTAGTGAACGTATTAGGCTTATTGAAGAAATGATGCCAGAGATCATAGCTATTGATTCTGACCCTCTTACTTATACCTCTTGGAAAGACTGTGACGACCCTTGGGGATTCCTTGCAGCTTGCTTTGAGATTGCTGAGTTCCAACGAGTAGGCTATGGGTTTGTGTCACATATAAGTGTAAATTTAGATGCAACCAATTCGGGCCTCCAGATATATTCTGCTATGTTGAGAGATGAAATTGGTGCCAAGGCAACCAATGTGACCCCTAGCAACAGCCCCGCAGACGTATACAAAGACGTAGCTATCATCACAGAAAGTAAGCTTGCAGAAGAAGCCTTACTAGACACAGACGAAGCTGAGTGGGCTAAAGTTTGGCTGGAGATGGGCATAGATCGCAGGCTGTGTAAAAAACCGTGTATGACTCTTGTCTATAGCGCAACTTTGTTTTCTTGTAGGGACTATGTAAGAGATGAACTAAATGAACGCTTTGAGTCAGGCAAGCTGATAAACCCATTCGCAGATAACGAAGATGCTTTTATAAAGGCAACTTTTTACTTGGCTAAAACCATTTGGGCAAGTATTGCGGATTGCGTCATATCGGCACGTCAAGCTATGGATTGGATGCAAAAGATTGCGCGGGATGTGAGCCGAGTTGAGATACCATTAATGTGGCAAACACCAAGCGGCTTTAGAGTTGTTCAAAGCTACCCTGAGATGAAGGAGCTACGAATCCAGACCCACATTGATGGGCAGCTTGTGCGTCCAAGGTTGTCTAACCCTAATTTCCAAAAGGTAGATAAGAAGAAAGCAGCTTCGGGAATCGCCCCTAATTTTCTGCACTCGCTAGATTCCAGTTTCATGGTTCTTACGATACTTTCGTGCGCTGCTGGTGGTTCGGCAGGAGGAAAAGGAATGACAGATTTTTGGATGATTCACGACTCTTTCGGCACCACAGTTAAAGACGCTGCTCTGCTCTCAAAAACACTTAGGGAGGTGTATGTGAAGATGTTTGAAGACAACGATGTGTTAAACCAATTCCGTGATTCTATGCTTCTAGCCATTCCTGAAGTTGCCCATCCACCTAAGAAGGGAACGCTAAATCTTAAGGGCGTTATAAAATCTAAGTATTTTTTCTCTTAAAGGGCTTGACTTGCAACGCATGTGATGAAAGCCCACAAGTATCCCGTTATACACAAGTATACCGAAAAGCAATCCAACGGAGAGGGTGGATGAATGATTTAGAGAAAGCAGTTCAACTAATCACCAATGGTGAACCTATACCACTAGACCTCTTTGCCACCCTGTTAGGGCAAGGCATAGATGTTTCTGAACTTGAACGAAAATACGAAAGGTAACTATAGCATGGCTAACAAAATTATGATGACACCTAAAGGCTCGGCAAATTGGGTTAAGGTTTTTCAACCTGACACAAAATACCAACCAGAAGGGGAATACTCAATGAAGCTTGTTGTACGAGAAGATTTAGCTGAAGACTTATGCGGTCAGTTAGATAGCCTCACAGATGCAATTTATACAAAGTCTTTAAAGGACAACCCAAAGCTTAAGACTAAGCTGACTAAGCGCACCCCTTACGAGCAAGTGCTTGATGACGAGGGTAATGAAACAGGTGAGATTGAATTTAAATTCAAGACCAAGGCCCGTATTACAGCCAAAGACGGTAGCACGTACACCAACAAAGTTGCTGTGTTTGATGCCAAAGCGAAGCCTATTACTGAGCAGTTAAACATTGGTAATGGTTCGATTATGAAAGTTGGCTTTGAGCCTGTCCCTTACATGATGCAGTCCACTAAGGAAGCGTCAGTTTCATTGCGCCTCAAGTCCACCCAACTGATCGACTTAGTTGAGTTTGGTGCTGCAAGTCCATTCGGAGAAGAAGAAGGATATACGTTTGAAGAAAGCTCAAAGCCCACAGAAGTTGCAGAAGAAGTTAGTAGCAGTGACTTCAGCAACGAAGAAGAAGACGAAGACTTCTAAGAAAGAAGTTAAGTATCGAAGCGGCCTTGAACGAAACGTAGCACTCGACTTAAACAAGCGGGGTATTAGCTTTCAGTATGAACATGAGCGTATCCCGTATGTTGTTGAGCGTAAATACCTTCCAGACTTTCAACTTCCTAACGGAATCTACATCGAAGCAAAAGGTTGGTTCAAAGACGAAGACTGCCGCAAGATGAAATTACTTAAGAAGCAGTATCCAGACAAGGAGTTTCGCTTCTTGTTTCAAAACAAAAATACAAAGGTTCAATCTAAAAGGTTCACAAACGCTCAGTGGTGTGAGAAGTACGACTTCAAATACTGCGAAAGCCGTGTGCCTGAGAGTTGGCTTAAGGAAAAACTAAAGTGAAAGTAAGACAACGCACAGACTATATAGTCATTCATTGTGCCCAAACTAAACCGTCAATGGACATAGGTTTTAAAGAAATTGACCAGTGGCATAAGCGCAGAGGTTGGACGGGATGCGGGTACAATTTTATTGTACGGCAGAACGGTATGATTGAAATAGGCCGAGCCTTAGAACAGGTCGGTGCCCACGTAAAGGGCTTCAATCACAATTCTTTGGGAATCTGCTTAGTGGGTGGCATTGATGAAGATGGTGACTTCGATGTTAACTACACTCCTGAACAGTGGGACACCTTAGACTGTCTCGTTGAAACCCTGACTAAAATTTATCCTAATGCTGCTGTGGTCGGTCATAAAGACCTTGACTCACATAAGGCATGCCCAATATTTGAGGTAGCAGCATGGCTAAAACAGACCAAGGAGATTCGTACCTCTTAAGCGGAAAGCTACCCTGCCCTAAGTGTACATCCAGTGATGGATACCATCTGTACTCAAACGGGTGGGGAAAGTGCTTCGCGTGTGACGCAAACGTGCCTTGGGATGTGGCCCTACAATCAACAGAAGAGGCACCTAAAGTGAGTGGATTGATACCTAAAGGGGAACACACTTCCCTAAACAAACGTAAGATCAATGCCGATACCTGTGCCCTATGGGACTACACCAAGGCTGAGTACAACGGCACTACGGTTCAGATAGCAAACTACAAGAACGATAAGGGCACCACCATTGCTCAGAAGGTGCGCTTTCCTAATAAGGACTTTAAGTTCTTAGGTGATACTCAAAACATCCCTCTCTATGGTCAATGGCTTTGGAAAGACGGTGGAAAGATGGTCACGCTCGTAGAAGGAGAAATTGATGCCTTAAGTGCAAGCCAGACCCAAGACAACAAATGGGCCGTGGTGAGCGTCCCCAACGGCTGTCAAGGGGCAGTCAAAGCTGTCAAGAATAACCTTGAGTGGCTTCTTAAGTTTGACACCGTGGTCATTATGTTTGACCAAGATGAAGTCGGGCAGGAAGCCGCCCACAAGGTTGCTGAGTTGCTTCCACCACGTAAAGCTAAGATAGCATCACTACCTCTTAAAGACGCTTCAGAAATGCTTATGGCGGGTCGTAGTAAAGACCTTATCACTGCCATGTGGCAAGCCAAGACTTACACCCCTGCGGGTATCGTAAGTGGTGCTGAGTTACGTAAGCGGCTTGAAGAACGTCCAGAGGTTAAGTGCTACCCGTGGCCTAGCTTTATGCAAGGAATGAATCAAAAGACCTATGGCATACGCCTTGGGGAGCTTGATGTATTCACTTCGGGAAGTGGTATGGGCAAAACTACTCTTATTAAGCAGTTCCAACATCACTTTATGCAGACCACAGACCTTAACCAAGCCCTTATTCACCTAGAGGAACCGCTTGAAGACACTGCTGAAGGACTTATAGGAATACACATAAGCAGACGGCTTAACCTGCCAGATGTGCGTGAGTATGTAGCTGATGAGGATTACTGGAAAGGCTTTGATGAAACATTCGGTGCTGTTGATGCTGACGGTAATAGTCGATTAAATGTCTATGATGCGTTTGGCTCCTTAGACGAGACAGACCTTTATAACAAAGTCAGATACTTCGCAACTGGTTTGGGATGCAAGGTCATTTGGATTGACCACCTCTCAATACTGGTCAGTGACTTAGGTAGTGAAAGTCAAGATGAGCGCAGGGCTATCGACTCTATCATGCACAACCTAAAAATGTTGACGCAAGAGCTTGGGGTCTATATCGGCTTAATCAGCCACTTGAAGAAAGCACCGCAAGGTCGCAGCTTTGAAGAAGGATACGTACCGTCCAGTGACGACTTACGTGGTTCGGGTTCAATCAAGCAGCTATCTAACAATGTCTACGCAATAAGCCGTAACCAGCAAGAGGAGGACGACAGGGCGCGTAATACGTCACTACTCACTGTTCTTAAGTGCCGCTATACAGGCCGAACAGGTAAGGCAGACTACCTATATTTTAATGAAGACACAGGGCGCATGGTCATTGGGCAAGACCCCGATGAAGCTATGGTTGCCAACGGTTCTAACTAATTACTCCAACGAGAGAATAATCACATGACTACATACGTTTTTGATATTGAAACAGACGGCCTATTGGAAGAGGTTTCTAAAATACACTGCATTGTCATGGCTGACATGGGTACACGAAAGCTACAAAAGTTCACCACAGCTTCTAATAATATTGACCAAGGCTTAAAGCTTCTTAGTGAAGCCACCGAGCTTATTGGTCACAACATTATGGAGTACGACTTAGGTGTTATTAAAAAGCTTTATCCATCTTGGCACACATGCGCAGTATTAACAGATACGTTGATATGTAGTCGGTTGATATGGGGCAATATGTATGAGGTAGATGCTACGCACTACAGGAACATACCAATCCATGTAAAAGGTAGGCACTCATTAGAATCTTGGGGACACCGCTTGGGGTTCTATAAAGGAGACTTTGGGGCTACGGCAGATTGGTCTGTGTATACACCTGAGATGCTTAAGTACTGCTCACAAGATGTGTTAGTCAACGTCAAGTTCTATGAGTATGTATTGACTGAGAAGTATAGCGAAGATGCCATACGACTTGAGCATGACATACACAAAATCTGCCTTGAGCAGCAAGCCATAGGTTTTCCTTTTAACGAGGAGAAAGCTGCACTTCTTTATGCAGAACTTGGTGGTCGTAGGGATGAAATCAAACAGTTAATGATTAATACCTTTGAGCCTAACGTCATTGAGCTTAAAACAAAAACCAAAACCATTCCCTTTAACCCTAGTAGCCGACAGCAAATTGCTGACAGGTTACAAAGGCGTGGTTGGGTTCCTACTGAGTTTACTGAATCTGGACAGGTCGTGGTCAACGAGACAACGCTTAAGGCTATTGAAGATTCAATACCTGAAGCTAAGTTGCTGCTTGAGTATCTAATGCTCATCAAACGCCTTGGACAGTTAAGTGAGGGAAATAACGGTTGGCTAAAGCTAAGTAGAAACGGACGTATTCATTACCGCACTAACACCCTTGGGGCAGTGACAGGGAGAGCCACAGCCAGTAAGCCAAACATTCAGCAAGTGCCTAGTGACCGAGCAGAGTACGGCAAAGAGTGCCGTGAGTTGTTCTATGCCCCGAAGGGGTGGGAACTTCTTGGCTCCGACCAATCTGGAATCGAGTTGAGGGCATTAGCCAGCTACATGTCTGAGTGGGACAAAGGTGCTTATGGGAAGGTGATTCTTGATGGTGACATACATACAGCTAACCAAGAAGCGGCAGGTTTAGAGACTCGCTCTCAGGCGAAGACCTTTATTTACGGTTGGCTCTACGGGGCAGGTAGCGCAAAGATCGGCTCTATTGTTGGCAAAGGTGCCAAGGAAGGTACACGACTCAAAGAGCAATTCCTTAAGGGTCTACCTGCTCTTAAGAGTCTTCAAGAACGAGTTCAAGAACAAGCCAAGAAAGGCAAGGTCAAGGGACTTGATGGTAGATACATTCCAGTAAGACACCAACACGCGAGTCTTAATAGTCTGCTTCAAAGTTGCGGGGCAATCCTAGCAAAACGATGGGTAGTTATCTTTCATTCAATCTGTAAATCCAACGGCTACACACATGGTAAAGACTACCAGCAAGTAGCTTGGGTGCATGACGAAATTCAGGTGTTGGTTAAACAAGGTACAGGAGATGAATTTGGAAAATACGCACAAGACGCAATGCGGCAAACAGGCGAATACTACGACTTCGGAATTAGACTTGATGCCGAATACAACATTGGAAGAAGTTGGGCAGAGACACACTAAGTCGTGTATCGCGTGTGACATAGGTTTGCACGAAGATAATTGGTATCCCTCATTCGTGAAGAAACGCCATTACAAGTGCAAGACTTGCTACGACATTAGACGTTTGGAGAACAAGCTTAAGGCAAAGGGTATGAGCAAGCGTGGCTTGTTAAAGCTTTACAAACTCAAAAGCAGAATGGTTTACGACAAGTTTCCTACAGGCCACATCTATGTTCTTAAAAATCCTGCATGGCCCGATTGGGTCAAGGTAGGTAAGGCCGTAGATGCTTTAGACAGACTTAACAGCTATCAGACTGCAAGCCCTCAACGTGACTACTCAGTGATTCATTTCATCGAAGCACAGAACAGACACGCAGTTGAGAAAGCCGCACACATTAAACTTAATGAAGCATGCACTGGCAGACATAACGAATGGTTCAAGATTCCTAATGACACGGCAATCTCTATCTTAAACAACTTTAGAAATACAGGATAAATAGTATGGATACCAACCGCGTATCTCTAACCATAACCATTGAAGAAGATTGTTCTTCAGTAAAGTTTAAGGGTGAATGTGACGGCACACCATCTGAAGATCAGAATGATGTAGCAGCCGCAATCTATGCAGCAGTCTCAGACATAGCCGCAAACCCTGACACTCTTGAATACTTTTTTGAAATGGCTCAAGAAATGGCTAAAGAAGAATATAAGCCAATCCCGCCCTCTCTCAGACTTGTTAACTAAATAAGGAAATTCTCATGGCAGATAAACGCAACACGCTTCTACTTGATGGTGACTTAATTGCTTACCGCATTGCAGCAGCCTTAGAAAAGCCCGTTCATTGGGGTGATGGTTTGTGGACACTACACTGTTATGAAAACGAAGTCTTTGCAGCCTTTGTAAGTAAAGTTGAGTCTATTAAAAAAGAAACTGGGCTAACAGATGTAGTAGTAACTATATCTAGCCCTCGTAACTTCCGTAAAGAAATTAACCCGCTATATAAAGCAAACCGCAAGTCAACAAGAAAGCCTTTATGCCTTGGCCCTCTCTTTGAGTTTATTAAAGAGGAGTTTAACCACGTCATATTAGATCGCTTAGAAGCTGACGACACAATGGGCATCCTTGCTACCCAAGAGCCTGACCGTTATCTAATCGTAAGTGACGATAAAGACATGGTTACGATTCCCGATGCACGAATCTGGAAGGACGGTGCAATCCTGCACATTACTGCTGAAGTAGCTTACGAAAACTTCATAACTCAAGCTTTAAAAGGCGACCCTACAGACGGCTATTACGGATGTAAGGGTATTGGAGAAGTCACTGCACGTAAGATTATAGATAAGCACCGAGGCACCCCTGAGAGTCTTTGGGAAGGTGTACTAAAAGCTTACAAAGGTGACGAAGCAGAAGCACTACTGAACGCACGTATGGCCCGAATACTCACAGCAGAGCTTTGGGACAATGCCCCTATTTTGTGGCAACCACCTATCAATAAGGAACCATCCAAATGAAGAAACGCATTGAGCCTACTGTTGACCTTATAAACACACCACCTCATTACACTACCGCATCTATAGAGCCTATTGATTACATACGCGCACATGAGATGAGCTTTTGCGAGGGTAACGTCATTAAGTATTTAACTAGACACAACCATAAAGACACACCGATGCAAGACCTACTGAAGTGCCGCTATTACATCAATAAATTAATTCAAGACTTAGAACAGGAATACCGCCAAGCATGAACAATTACTTTCCCAACGACTACCAAGCTTTCATCCACACCAGCCGCTACGCCAAGTGGCTTGATTCAGAAAATAGGCGAGAAAATTGGGGCGAGACTGTAGACCGATACGTGTCTAATTTAGTGCTACCTAAAATCAAGGATGACGAAACAGTCATGGCAATCCGCGAAGCAATCACAGATTTGGACGTGATGCCCTCCATGAGAGCCATGATGAGTTCGGGCAAAGCCTTTGATCGTGACAACACGGCTGGTTATAACTGTTCGTACTTACCTGTCGATGATATTCGCAGCTTTGATGAGGCCATGTTCATTTTACTTTGTGGCACAGGTGTGGGGTTTTCTGTTGAACGTCAGTACGTTAACCAGTTACCAGAAGTACCAATGAACCTTATTTACTTAGACGAGACAATCGTAGTACCTGACTCTAAAGAAGGTTGGGCGTACTCACTACGTACATTAATATCTTCCTTGTATAGCGGTATAATACCTAAGTGGGATGTGTCCTTAGTGCGTCCCGCAGGTGCAAAGCTTAAGACCTTTGGTGGTCGTGCTAGTGGCCCTGCACCTTTGGTTGACTTGTTTCAGTTTGTGGTTAGCAAGTTCAAGGAAGCTTCAGGTGAGAAACTAACTAGCCTACACTGCCATGACATCATGTGTAAAATCGGTGAGGT
>ENA-ORXF01000993-ORXF01000993.1-marine-metagenome-genome-assembly--contig:-NODE-993-length-19086-cov-14.550318_pt1 | contig 19086 bp, 15 predicted proteins | sample MGYA00237864_ERZ511476 | MGnify/ENA primary metagenome ERZ511476 (study PRJEB26306, sample SAMN06343908) | marine metagenome | isolation source: coastal waters | place: Atlantic Ocean: West Antarctic... | reverse complement strand
TCATAGTCTTGATCTTCATACATTCCGGGCATTTCTGCGGTTTCCCCACCAATCAGTGAGCAACCAGATAGTTCGCAGCCGTCGGCAATGCCATTAACAACAGCCGCAGCCGTGTCTATATCAAGTTTGCCAGTCGCATAATAATCGAGAAAGAATAATGGTTCAGCACCGCAGACAATAAGGTCGTTGACGCACATGGCGACAAGATCGATACCAACGGTATCATGCCTTCCGTAATCCAGAGCGAGTCGCAGTTTGGTACCAACACCGTCAGTACCTGACACTAATACCGGCTGTTTGTAGCCAGTGGGTAGTTCAAATAATGCTCCAAATCCGCCTAATCCAGCCATTACCTCAGAGCGGCGTGTGCGCTTTGCCGCGCCTTTTATTTTTTCGATTAAAGCATTGCCAGCGTCAATATCAACACCTGCATCTTTATAGCTCAATGATGGTTTATTGTCGGCCATGAGGAAACATCCTATTTTAAAGAGGACATTTTAGCGCGGCTATCATAGAGGCGCTATTTTTTAATCGATGTTATTTTAAAATAACGATATTTTTATCAATAAACCTAATCTGGATAAACCACTGTTACAATGCAAGACGTCAGTTGGAGTAGTGATGTTAAGAAAAATATTAGTCATATTATTATGCATGGGCAGTCAGCTTAGTGTTGCTGAAGAGGTTGAGAATCTCTACGTTAGTCTGGTACCTGTTGCAGATCAAAGCGCCGAGTCGAAGCAACGAGGCATGAGTGATGCACTTAAAAACGTTTTAGTTAAACTGACCGGTGATGGTGAAGTTTTGCAATTAAGCCGGTTGACCCCGCTTTTTGATAATGCCAGTACCTATATTGATGCCTTAAGTTTCCAAGATTTATCAATAACAGATAATCTAGCCTCAGAAAACTCAGCTATCCCAAAAATCGGTTTACGAGTGTCATTCTCCCGTTCTGCCATTGATGAGTTGATTCGCAACAATCAGTTGCCAGTACTGCCGTCTAATAGGCCAAAATTGTTAGTGTGGATAGTCTCAGATGATGTAACAACTGGCCGAGAGTTTTTAGGGCAAGATTCCTCCAATTTGGATGTTGGAAGTAAGGTAGGCGCCGATGTGCTGGCTGAATTTTCAGAGATTATGGCAGAGAGAGGAATCCCTTATATGCTGCCTACCTTTGATCTTGAAGATCAGTTGGCACTGCCTATTGATTCGGCTTGGAATCTGAATGCAGAAAAAATTCAGGTGGCCTCTCAAAGGTACAATGCCGATGGCTGGTTGGTGTTGCGTTTTTATCGAAACTCAGTGGGCGAGGTCCGAGGGGCTTGGGTCTATCAAGCTGCCGGCCGACGTCAGTTAGGCGATTTTAATACCGAACGTGACGAGCCGTTTGTAGCGTTGGCCGTCAACAATATTTTAAATGGTCTAACTCGTTCCTTCAGTTACATTCCCAGAGGAGACACTAATTCGCTACTTGTCGAAATTACTGGAATAAACTCCTACAGTGATTATCAACGCGTTAATGAGCAGTTTAAGAAACTCGAGATAGTGAGTTCATTTGACTTATTTTCAACGAGAGAAAGTCAAATTACTTTATCAGTGGCTGCCGAAGGCGGCGCCGCACTGCTTCACAAGGCTTTGGTGCGCAGCGGTTACTTTCGCAGCCGCGAGGTTAATTTACCGAAAGATAGCGGATATCTTGTTTTTGACTGGACTGCAAAATGAAACCTATTGAACAATTGAGTTTGGCCATTGCATTAGATGATCAAGCCACTTTTGACAACTATTATGCTCCTAACGGTACTCCTCAGCACATGGCGACTTTTTTGCTCAAAGACGAGGGTCGTAAGTTTGCTTATCTGTCCGGTGGAAGCGGTACTGGCTTATCTCATCTTCTTCAGGCTATTTGTCAGACTTCAGTGCTTGGGAGAAACGTAGGCACGGTTTATTTGCCACTCAAAGATTTACACAGCTATCCGCCAAGCCAAGTATTGGAGGGCCTAGATAAAGCACCTCTAGTGTGTATTGATGATTTACAGCTAGTTGCTAGTTGCCAAGATTGGCAAATACCGTTGTTTAATTTATTTAATAATTGTCGAGATTCGGGTACTCGTTTGGTGATTGCAGCTCATCAACCAGCGGAGCAACTAGATATCCCGCTTGCCGATTTGTTGTCGCGGCTAAAATCGGGAGTTGCGTTACACTTGCCAAGTTTTAGTGATGCTGACCAACGGCGACTGTTGCAATATCGATCTAATCGGCGCGGTTTATATTTATCTGATGACGTGGCTCTTTTCCTACTCCATCGACTGCCTAGAGATACTCATACGCTAATGCAGGCGTTAGAACATTTGGATAAGGCATCGTTGCGCGAACAGCGTCGGTTAACTATGCCTTTTGTGAAGGAAATCTTGGATCTCTAGTGGCATAGAGAGGGCGTGATTTACCATTAAAGTAACATGATCTTAAATAAGGTTTTTTGAGTCTCAAGCCTTGTTCTTTACAATGAGTTTTTCAATAACGCCTTCATCGTACAACTTCAGAAAAGCGTCGGTCACCGCTGGGTCGAACTGGCTGCCACTCTTTGCTTTTATATATTGAATGGCCTCCTCAATCGACCATGCTGGTTTATAGCAGCGGATATTGACTAGGGCATCAAACACGTCAGCAATGCCCACAATACGTGCAGGCAGCGATGTTTGATCTGCAACTTTACCTTCTGGGTAGCCTGATCCATCCCAATGTTCATGGTGGCTAAGGGCAATATCTTGTGCCAAATCCATGCCATACATTTCACCTAAAATGGACGCACCAATAGTAGTGTGCTGACGCATAATATCAAACTCTTCCTCAGTCAGTTTCCCCGGTTTAAGCAATATAGTATCTGGGATCCCCATTTTTCCGACATCATGCAGACGAGCGGCCTGTGCCCATTTATAAGCCATTTCGGGGGCCTGACCCATTTCAGTAGCAATTTTTTCTGTATAACCAAAAATCCGATTAATATGTTCTGCGGTGTCTTTGTCTTTGAATTCTGCTATTTGCGCTAGGGTATTTATCGATTGTTGGTAGGCGTTATCTAAATTATTGTAGAGCCGAACACTTTCGAGAATACTACTGCATTGGTTTAAAAATACTTCCAATAACACTCGCTCAGCTTGCATGATTTGGCTGTCATGCTCGATATATACAAAGGCAACAGTCTCATCAAAAATATTGAGAGGGATGAGTATTTTCTTAGAACTTAAGTCGATGGGTACCGCGTTTTGATATTTTTTATTTTGATGCTTTCTGAGTAGGCTAATAATGTTAGCTGAGTCTTGGTTGAGTTCAAGAAAGCTACCCGTTGCATACTCAATCTTGGCATTATTACCTTTAACACTAGCAATCACGGTGTTAACGCAATCTTTGTGTGAAACGGGCAAACAAAAGAATGTGACTTGATCTAGTACAGCCTTAAAAAATAATGACTCTGATTCTCGAGCAAAGTGATAAATTCTAGGAACTTGTGACAGAATCCTGCGCAAGCCATTACGATTTTTTTGAAGCTGGTTTAAGTCACGGTAGCCTTTAATGGCCAGACGCAATTTGGCATAAAGATTTTGACTGGTTAATTCGGTTTTAGTGAGGTAGTTATCAATATCGAAGTTATCAATTACATACCGTTCTGGTGCGAGCCCAGGTTGTCCGGTACTAATAATTATTCTAGATATTTGGTTACTCATAGTATTGCGAATATATTCAACTAAATCTAATCCTGCATGATCAGTCTCCATAACCACATCGACGATGAATACTGCAATGTCATGATGTTCATGCAGAATTTCTATTGCCTGTGCCGCACTATTGGCCTCCAGAATTTCTAGAGTACCCCCTGAAAATGCAAAATTTCGTAAGCTTAAACGAGTTACTTGAATAATATCTGGATCATCATCGACGAGCATTACTTTCCAATTTAATGGATTACTTGTTCTTATGATGTCCTGATTATCAGGGCTCGGTTTTAACTTAGATGATACTAATTTCATATCAGCCCCCCACCATGTCAGCAAGCCTAGGGCCTATAATGTCTTGTTGATCTGTTTCCAGAGGAAAGGTCACTAAAAATGTTACACCTTGACCTCTAGAGCTCTTGCAGGTGATCGTTCCATTGAGGTCTTGAGTCACTATCGAATGGCAAATATAGAGCCCTAACCCAGAGCCCCCTGTGCGTTGACTAGTAAAAAAGGGTTCAAATATGTTGTCGATAATATCGGCTTTAATACCAACACCATCGTCATGGTACTGCATGGCAATAGTTTTATTTTTCGGATTAAAAGTCCAGTCTATGCTGATTTGTCCCCCGATCGATGGATAGCCATGCGCTATACTATTACTGATGAGATTGGTGATGAGCTGCTCAATTAGACCGGGGCGTCCATCGAGAACAAGATCATCTTGGCAGTTAGTCTTCACTACCACAGATTTAGTCTTTAGCTGATGACTGAGGTTATATGCCGTATCTTCGGTTAGATTTTTTAAGTTGAATTCACGCGACAGCTCGCTATGCCTATCTATAGAACTCTGCTTAAAGCTTTCTACCAATCGCCCAGCACGAGCTAGATTATTTGATGCTAAACTCGCGGTCTCATTCAAGGTTTCGGTATTATGCTTTAAGGTCTCCAAATCAATAGATTGAGAATTGACCTCGTAAGTTAGCCTCTCTGCGGCTTCTTTCATTTGACTCACGGCACTCACAGCGATACCCACGGGTGTACTTAACTCATGTGAAAACCCTGACACCATCCTTCCTAATGAAGCTATTTTTTGGCTTTTAACGAGTTCACTTTGTGTTGTTTTCAATTCAACTACTTTTTTTTGTAACGTTGTGGTCTGATTTTCTAACAGCAAGAACTGTTTCGTAATGGTAGCCATCGTCGGTCGAAAAATAAAAAACGCTTCCAATATAAGAACAATCATTGCTGATATCCAGAGTAGGATCTCGAGCTGCCCCATTTGTTTGAGGGCATTTTCTGACTGAGTTACATGTGCGTTTACGACGGTTTGCATATCAGTTAGTAATGTTTCTGTTAGATCACCAAAGCTGGAACTAAGTATTGGTTGTTCATCTAACTCTTGATCGGTTAACGATAGTAGCCTGCGGGCTAGGGAAACATAATCAGAAATTTGTTTGTTCAGCTGGACGGGCGTATCAAAATAAAGTGCCCGAACCGCAGGAATCATTTCACCGCCTAAGTTTTGCGATTCTTCCCGGTCTAAGAGGGCTTGATGATTTGTTTCTAACGCGGTTGCCGCATCAGACAGTTTTTTATGGATAACAGCCTGACGTGGATCGCCTCGGTACGCTAAGTAGGCAACGTGGTAAACCTTGATTGTTTCTAGTAATACACGCTCGGCGCCAGCTCTACTAATGGTATTTGAGGCATATCTTTGATCTGAAATTATTTTTTGAAAACTAAAAGTGGATAGAGTCACCAAAATAGCAATCAAGCTAAGAGCGAAGATGTATCGCATGGTCAGGCTTTTATGACTAGAACTAGAGGATAAAGGTTTAAACATTCCGTGTACTCATATTAACAAACATCCTTGTTTGTCAGAGCCTTCAGCAGATATTTGCTGACAACTCCATAAATCGAAGATTTAACGGTTAAGAATTAGACCAGCAATGCTACAAAGTCAAGCCAGAAGCGACCTTGTCATCTGACTTTTCATGTAACACTTTATTTAAGCGCACAATAATTAAGATTAAGGCGCATTTTAGTGGGCCTTTAAATCTTCGTTAAAGAGGGCATTTATCACAATATAAATAAATATCTTTCGGGTCATTTAAGGCGTTGATGAGATTTAAAGGCTCTAAGACCTTTTTGGCGTAGCGTAAAAGACTATTGTTAGACATTGAGCTATTTGCACCTGATACCAAACCCAGTCCATGCAAGGACTCTGCAACATTGCTATTTAACTCAGTTATGAACGTTTCAATGGGTGTCATTTCCTTACGCCGATAGTCAATCTGATAATCATCCAAGTCAGCTATTTCGGCAGCCACCAAGATAGCATCGTTGAGATCACCTAATTGATCAACTAAGCCATTGGCAAGCGCCTGATTTCCTGTCCATACTCGGCCTTGGGCAATTTCATGCACCTCTGCAGGAGTCGAGTCTCGGCCATTAGCCACAAGCGTAATAAAACGAGTGTAAATGTTGTCTACACCGGATTGAATAATGGCTTTAGTTTGCTGGGTGAGGGGACGATCTAGTTGCATCATAGCGGCGATGTCAGTAGTGCCGACACCATCTGAATAAATACCTAACGAGGCTAAAGATTGGTCAATAGTAGGCACAATCCCAAATACCCCAATTGATCCAGTGATGGTTGCGGGCGTGGCTAAAATTCTGTCGACCTCAGCAGCGATCCAGTAGCCACCAGACGCGGCCACACTGCCCATAGAAACAACCACAGGAATACCTTGATCTCTAGTAGCATTAATAGAGTCTCGAATAATTTCAGACGCAAAAGCGCTACCACCACCACTATCAATTCTCAAGACTACCGCTTTTACATTCTCATCTTCGCGCAATGCTTTGAAAATGGACGCCAAAGTATCACCACCTATACTTCCTTCTGGCTGTTGCCCATCCATAATAGAGCCACTGGCAACTACAACAGCTATTTGATCTTGAGCGCCTGAAACCTGTTTATTAGCAAGACGTGTATTGGATAAATAGTTGTCCATTCCAATACTGTTAAAGTCATCATCTTCACCGGCTATATTAGCGTTTAAATAACGATGAATACCTGACCGATTGACGACGGTGTCAACTAGGCCGACAGCTTTAGATAAGGCCGCGCTATCGCCGTCATATTCGTCGAGTAAAATATGTAATGTATTAGCATAGTCGCTTAGAGCACCAGCATCTAGCCCTCTTAGATCCTCTATTTCTGACGTATACGACTGCCATAAGTCGTTAAGTAAAACGCCGGTTTCATCTCGCACTTGAGTTGACATACTATTGCCCATAAGCGGTTCTACAGCGCTTTTAAATTGGCCAACACGAAATATATTCATGGTGATTTTTAGTTTATCCAGAGCGTCTTTAAAATAACTTTTGTAAGAGCCAAAGCCAGTGATCATGACTCCACCCAGGGGATTGAGCATTATTTCATCGGCATGTGCCGCAAGAAAATACTGCGACTGTGTAAAGTAATCTGCAACTGCAATAATAGGCTTATCGGTTGCTTTAAAACGGCGCAGCGCAGAGCCTATCTCTTGCAATTTACTGAGACTAGCACCTGTCATATAGTCAGTGTCTAGGACCAAGTGAGTAATTCTATTGTCATCTTTGGCGGTATCGATGGCTTCTATGATATCTCTGACTAGAGTTTCCGAACTCTGCTGACTTCCTTGAGATAAAATCTGGGCAAGCGGGTCAACATAACTTTTTTGATCAACTAATAGCCCTTGAGGCGCAATATAAAGTGCACCTTCGGCAGGTATTGGTTTGAGGTTTTCTGCGAACATGCCGCCAATGACTGAGATCATAACAACTAAAATTAAGAGACTAAACGCATGGCGTATAGCCGTCAGAGCACTGCCGATGAATGTAAAGATCCGACGAATTAAACCAGGCTTTTTCTCAGTCACTTACAAATCCTTTTAGTAGTTAGTTAGGGCTCTAGGGAGCGTTTTTTTGTCTCAGTCGCGCATTGCCGGTTGCCACAATAAACAATACAACAACTAGCACCAATTCTGCAATGTCGAGTATTAAAGGGCCGGGATTGCTCATTCTACCGACCGCTACCGCGAAGTATAGCAAGAGCACAAAACCTAGCCAGATTAGAGTGCGTATTTCGCCCCTAATTATCCCAGGGATTAAGATCACTAGGGGTAGTAGGTACAAAAAATAGACAACCCCTGGTGCATCTTTCTGCCAGAGATTAATCGTTATTACAATCAATAAACTGAAAAAGCTGGCCTGTACTGCGAGTCTTGAAATAGTTATTTTTTGTTCTACCTTCACCGATACCTTCCTGAGGTTATTATTGGATTACTAATTATTTTGGCGCGCATAATTTTTTGGCGAGCATGGCTAAGCGAGCACCTTGAGATCGACAGATCTGCATTTCCTCTGGACTTAACGTATCGCCTTCCACATGGCTTGAGCCATAGGGCGTTCCACCGGTGGTGGTTGAGGTTAATGCTGGCTCAGAGTAGGGCACACCCGTAAACAACATGCCTTGGTGCAGCAAGGGAAGCATCATCGACAACAATGTAGACTCCTGCCCACCATGCAGACTTGATGAAGATGTGAAAGCGCCTGCCGGCTTATCTACTAGGGCGCCTCTAAGCCACAGGCCAGCTGTACCGTCAATAAAGTACTTTAGCGGTGCGGCCATGTTGCCAAATCGAGTGGGGCTACCAATCAGTAAACCTGAGCAATGGGCTAAATCGTCTTCAGTGCAATAGATATCACCGTTAGCGGGGATATCATCTTCCGTTGCTTCGCAGACGGCCGATATGGCCGGCACGGTTCGTAACCTCGCCTCCAATCCGGTACTTTCAATCCCTAGTGCGATCTGCTCGGCAAGCATTTTCACGTGTCCGTGGAGACTATAGTAGAGAACTAAAATATAGGTGTTTTCACTAAGAGTATTCATTATAAGAGGCCAAGTACATTTTCAGGAGGGCGTCCAATGACGGCTTTTTCGCCAATCACAACAATAGGGCGCTCTATTAATATAGGATGCATTAGCATGGCGTCAAGCAACTGTTGCTCAGTCACAGCCGGTCCACCTAATTGTAAGCGTTTGAAGTCAGTTTCAGTTCGACGTATTAGCTGACTCGGCGTCATGTTTAGTTTTTTTAACACTGCATTTAGTTCAGAGGAGCTCATTGGATCCTTTAAATAAAGAACAATGTTGGTCGCAATATTTTTAGCATACAAAATATCCAGCGTTTTGCGTGATTTCGAACATCGTGGGTTGTGATAGATTGTGACCATATTTTTTTAGATACATGCTTTTTTCAGTCTTTACATTGTAAGACTAATTAGCCAAAACAGAAAGAATCTTAAACTTTGTATTGTCGATGCTTTACGGCTGTTAATGGCTATTAGTTTTAGTCAATATTTTACAAAAAGTACGTTATGCTATATGACTGAGAACCATCGTTAGATGCTCGCATGAATTGATTTTTACAAGGAATAGAAATGTTAAGAAAATTATTTGTCATCGGTTTACTACTATCTGGATGCTCCTCCGATGTTGGATACCCCACTTTAGATGGAAAAACCATTGATGTAGAGTCACCTGGAAAGTTACTGGTTATTAACTATTGGGCAGTATGGTGTGCACCCTGCCGCAAAGAAATTCCTGAGCTAAACGAACTTGCGGCACATCATGCGGATCGTCTAACAGTATTGGGAGTGAACTTTGATGGTTCGCAAAACGATACTTTGCGCAGTGAAATTAGTAAACTCAATATCCAATTTCCAAGTTTCATCAGTGACCCCAGAGTTACCTGGGGATTGGGGCCAGTCTCGGTACTGCCTGAAACGTTAATTATTAGTCCCGAAGGGAAACTCTTACACAGATTGATAGGCCCGCAAACGCTAGCTTCAATAGAGGCGTTGCTGTAGTCGCTTCCCCTGATAGGGTATAGGCGATTGCTTGGTGGGCTAATACAGTCTTATTTTTAAAATGAAAAACTGTTGCAGAGGTAATTATGAAAGATTTACGAAAATTTTATATTGATGGTCAGTGGGTCGATCCTGTTCAGAGTAACGACTTGGCTGTGGAAAATCCGGCTAATGAAGAGCTTGTGGCAACCATATCATTGGGTGCTGCGGCAGATGTAAATCTTGCTGTAGCTGCTGCTAGACGAGCCTTCCAAGGGTTTTCGCAAACCCCAGTTGATGAACGAATTGCTCTGATGGAAAAGCTTTTACAAATTTATATGGCTCGCTACGATGAAATGGCGGTAGCTATTTCTGTAGAAATGGGAGCACCTATTTCTTTTGCTACTGCGGCCCAGGCAGACTGTGGACGTGGTCACATCAGTACCGCTCTTGAAGCATTAAAGCAGTTTGAATTTGAACGCCAAGTTGGTAACACGCGAATTGTTAAGGAAGCTATCGGCGTTTGTGGGTTTATTACTCCATGGAATTGGCCCATTAATCAAATTAGTTGCAAGGTTGCTCCAGCGCTGGCAACAGGCTGCACAATGGTACTTAAACCCAGTGAAATTGCGCCTATTTCAGGTTACTTATTTACTGAAATGATGGATCAGGCGGGTTTCCCCGCTGGTGTTTACAATATGGTCAATGGAGATGGTCCCAACGTAGGTGCGGTGATTTCTAGCCATCCTGAGGTAGACATGGTTTCGTTTACTGGGTCAACACGCGCCGGAATTCTGGTCGCTAAGGCCGCTGCTGATACGGTTAAGAGAGTAACGCAAGAACTTGGAGGAAAGTCGCCAAACATTATTTTTGAAGATGCTGATCTTGAAAAAGCGGTTACCGCTGGTATTAACCACATGATGGGAAATACAGGGCAATCCTGCAATGCGCCTTCGCGTATGTTGGTTCAGTCATCTGTATATGGAAAAGCATTAGCTATTGCAAAAGAGGCCGCTGCGAACGTGAAAGTGGGTCAGCCGACTGCAGAAGGTTGGCACTTGGGACCACTCTCTAGTCGAGTGCAGTTTGATAAGGTTCAAAGTTTAATTCAGACCGGTATTGAAGAGGGTGCGACTCTAGTGGCAGGAGGGACAGGTAAACCCGAAGGCTTAGAGACCGGTTATTTTGTTAAGCCGACTGTTTTTGGGCATGTTAATAATGAAATGACGATAGCCCGTGAAGAAATATTCGGCCCCGTCTTAACAATGATTCCTTTTGACAGTGAAGAGCAAGCTATTGAAATTGCTAATGACACGCCTTACGGTCTAGCGGCTTATCTCAGCACGGGTAGTGAAGAGAGAGCAACCCGAGTGGCAGGAAAATTACGCGCAGGTATGGTTAGTGTTAATAGCGCTTCGCAAAATTACACCGCACCTTTCGGTGGTTACAAGCAATCGGGTAATGGTAGAGAGTGGGGTGAGTTTGGTTTTGATGATTTCTTAGAGATAAAGGGTATTACAGTATAAGCATGATCTGTTAGTTAGGTGCTCAGTCTGATCGCTGGGCACCTATCATTAAGACGATTTTAATTCTTTCGTTTATCGATTTTCACTGTCACGAAATACATGACAGCCCCCGCCGCAATGATGGCGATTCCCATAGAGCCCTCTTGAGGCTTTGAGACCAGAACATAAATTAGAGTCCAAAACGTGACAGCTAAATAAATGAGTGGGGCTATAGGGTACCCAAAAGTTCTGTAAGCCCCTTTTATGTTGAGCTTTTTAAAGCGCAATATGAAAACCCCTATCACCGAAAATAGTGTGTTGACGCCAAGGACAAAGCTGGAGAACACTAACACTGACTCGAAGGTTGCACTAACAATAAAAATAACGGCCAGCGTGCTTTGAAAGAAAATAGCAGTGGTGGGAATACCGTTGGCGTTAACCTTACTTAATCCTCGAAAGAACCTAAAATCTTCACCGATCACTTGCAGAACTCTGGGGCCGGCTATGGTCATTGCGCTAACGGTAGAGATGAGAAGCATCGCTAAAACAGCACCCATGGCTTTGCCCGCGGTATCGCCAAGCGCATGATCGGCAACAATAACCCCAACCTCTAACTTACCTTCTAGTAGAGTTATTGGCGCGGCGCTTAAAAAAGTGAAGTTAAGAAGTAGGTAAATCAGCATTACAGACACCGTACCCACTAAGAGTACGATTGGTAGGTTTCGTTGTGGATCATCTAGCTCGCTAGTGACATAGGTCACTGCATTCCAGCCAGTATAAGCATAATTAACATAAATTAATGACACCGCAAAAGCACCGCTAAATAGTAATTTTTCATCACCTGCGCTAGGCATGAGACTTATCGCTTGAGGTGCGCTGCCCCATATGAAAATCGTCATACAAAAAATCAAAATCAAGATTACTTTGAGCGCGGTAAAGATTTGTTGAAAACTACTGCTGGCTTGCCGTGACAAGCAGTGAATGCCTGTTAGCACAACAACCAAAACAACCGCAGAAGTAGTTCTCGGAAGTTCTGGAAATACTGCTGATAAATAAGCACCAAAAGTCATAGCAGCGAGTGCGACAGGTGCTGCAAAACCTACTGTGGCCGACACCCAGCCTGAAATAAAACCAGCACATGGATGGTAAAGTCGCCCAAGAAAATTATATTCGCCGCCGGAACGCGGTAAGTTTGCGCCAAGTTCAGCATAGGTCAGTGCGCCACATAGTGCGGTTAATCCACCGATCAGCCAGAGCATCATCAGCGCAAAATATGACTGAATGCCAAGCAGTTGAAAACCGAGGCTGGTGAAAACGCCCGTTCCTATCATATTGGCGACAACCACTGAAATGCCGGTCATTTTAGAAAATTTTTGCATAGTAACCTTGCTCAGGCGCTTTAGTTTTTAAGCACTTTACCTTAGAGCTAAATTTTGTACAGTAAATTCCTGAAATCATTGAAATGACATTTTGTATGCCATAATATATTGATCAGCAAGATAGTAGTTCAGGCCTAGCGAGGAAATGTAATCCTCCTCAATATAAATTAGCCGCGCAAGAGGGTAATAAAATCAAAATAAAAAATAAAACGTTCGAGGGAGCAACCACAATGAAGAGAATTACTATGGCGCTCTGTGCCATGGCTAGTGTGATGGCTAGTGCAGAGACAACTAAAAATGTTTATTTTGGTGACACCCATTTACATAGCTCTTATTCCTTTGATGCATTTCTAAATAACAATCACAGTGCGGACCCAGATACAGCCTATCGCTGGGCTAAAGGTCAGCCGGTGATACACCCTTACAACCGTGTTCGAGTGCAAATTGATACGCCGTTAGATTTTTTAGTGGTGTCAGATCATGCCGAGATGCTGGGTGTTATGCGAGCAGTCCGCGAAGGCACCATGATAAAAGAAGATCTTGGTTGGATTGGAAATATAAAAAGATGGTATGCCTTTCGACTAATGAATGAGGCTATCGATACTGATACCGGATTACAGTTTTTTGGACAGTTCTTACCTAAAATTGCTACAAACAGTGATCATAGTGATCCGGTCAAAGACACCAGTAATAATATCTCAGATGTAAATATTTTTGGTGACATGAGCAAAACATCAAAAAGGGCTTGGGATGATATTATTGAGAGTGCAGAGAGGCACAATGATCCAGGTACTTTTACGAGCATAATCGGTTGGGAGTGGAGTTCTATTCCCATGGGTGCCAATTTACATCGTATTGTTATAACACCAGATGGCGCTGACAAAGCTTCACAGTTTTTACCTTATGGGTCCGATAAAAGTCAGTATCCAGAGGATCTCTGGCAGTGGTTAGATGAAACTCAGCAACGCACAGGGACCCGATTTATGGCGATCCCTCACAACTCGAATATCTCCAAGGGCTATATGTTTGATGATACCAGTTTGCGAGGCGTGCCTATTGACGCAGAGTATGCTCGTCGGAGGATTAAATGGGAGCCCATTGTCGAAGTTACTCAGATCAAAGGCGACAGCGAAGCACGTAGCGACTTTTCTCCGAATGATGAATTCGCCGATTTTGAGAATTACGACCACTATATCCAGCAGGGAAAGTCAGCGTATAAAGCGTCCACTGCAGATTACATTAGACCTGCGCTTAAAAAAGGACTGGCTATTGAACAAGAGGTTGGTGTTAATCCTTACAAATTTGGCCTCATTGGATCAACAGACGCTCACTCTGGTTTGTCATCTGCGGAGGAAAATAACTTTTGGGGGAAAATGGCTAAAGACTCAACGCCGGAGACCAAAGAGCGTTTCGGTAGTATAAGTTCTTCCAATGGTTGGAATATGTCGGCGTCTGGTTTGGCCGCAGTCTGGGCTGAAGAGAATACGCGCGAGGCAATCTATGCAGCGTTTAAGCGCAAGGAAGTCTATGCAACCTCAGGCCCCCGGTTACGTATTCAAATGTTCGCGGGATGGAATTTTCCTGAAGGCGCTGAGAGTAGTGAGGATTTTGCTCTAATCGGCAATCAGTATGGCGTACCGATGGGTGGTGACTTGGCGGCTAATGATAATGGTGGAAAAGCACCGGTATTTTTATTGCGAGCAGTAAAGGATCCTGTGGGCGCTAATTTAGACCGATTACAGGTGGTTAAAGGTTGGATTGATGCGACAGGAGAGCAACAGGAAAGAGTTTATAATGTGGCTTGGTCTGATGAGCGTGACTTAGATGCCCGCGGAAATCTTCCCTCTGTCGGCAATACAGTGGATGTAAAATCTGGTCGCTACACTAACACTATTGGCCAATCGGAATTCTCTTTGAAGTGGGCGGACCCAGATTTTAGTCAACAGCAATCTGCATTTTATTATGTAAGAGTGTTACAAATCCCAACACCAAGGAATGGCTTGCTAGATAGTCTGGCATTGCAGTTGGATGAGCCACCAAGAGGACCAAAAACGATTCAGGAGCGAGCTTACTCCTCGCCTATTTGGTATACGCCCTGAAAATGTGTCCATTTATGTTGTTAAATAAATAGTGTCATTCATGAAACTGTCTTTTCGTAGATTATTCAAAGAGCCGTTGGTCCAGTTTTTGGCTATCGGCCTAGTATTGTTTGGTGGCGAAAGGGTATTGAACGCTGATAGTTATGCAGATAGCCACTATAAAATTCTGGTTGATGACAAAGTATTGATTCAATTTCTGCAACAGCAAGCGAAAAAATTTAAACCCGAGCAAGCAATTCAGGCATTAGCGGCAATGGACAATAGCGAGCTGAAAACGCTTACTGATGACTATGTTCGTGGGGAGGTACTTTACCGAGAGGCCTTAGCCTTAGATTTAGATCGTAACGACCCCATTATTCGCCGCCGTCTTATGCAAAAGATGGACTATTTAGCGCAGGGCTTTTATGACGAAATAGAGCCTCTTACAGAAACTGATTTAACATCATTTTATGAGGCGCACAAAGAAGATTACAGGCGGCCGGCAAGCGCTACCTTTACCCATGTTTTTTTATCTAATGACAAGCGTGAGTCTGCACAGAGTAAAGCAGAAGCTGAGAGTTTACTTGCGGTGATTAATAATAGACGAGTGCCTTTCGAGAAGGCGGGGCGGTATGGTGAACGTTTTCTATATAACCGAAATTATGTCAATCGAGATAGTCAAGAAATAGCCAGTCACTTTGGCCAATTATTTGAGCAGAAATTGTTCGATTTAAGGCCCGCCTTGCCAATGACAGACGCGCAATGGCAAGGGCCATTGTCGTCTAATTATGGATGGCACTTGGTATTGCTGACCAAAAAGGTTGAGTCATTTGTCCCTGCTCTTGCTGAAATCAGTGGTGTTGTTCTGGCAGACGCTCAACGGCAACAGCAGGGTGAGCGTAAACGCTTGGCGGTTGATGCGCTTCGTGCGAAATATCAGATTATCAAAAGAGCCCCAAAAAATTGATCAGAGCCACAGTAGTCTTTTTGTGTCTTTTTATGATGATGTCCCAGATATCGGCGGATGAAGCCAGGCCGGTCTATATTGAAATTGAACAAGTCTCAATCTTTAAATACTCAGTCAGATGGAAGATTCCTCCGGTAATGGTAGCGGGAGAAGAGCCGCGAATTAGTCTTGAGCATGCAAGTTGTAATCGCTTAAAAGGCCAGTCTCCCCGGGGCTTGCTCGGACGTGCGCTCTATGAGTGTAGCGAAGCCGATTTAAAATTCGATGTTAGGCTAGTTTATCCAGCGGGCAATCCTGCGTTGACTTCTCTTGTTGTATTTAAGCGCTTATCCTTGGAACCCCAGCAAATATTCTCGGGTCCTGAAGTAACAACAATTGCCTTAGGGGGTCGCGCCAAGCCGTTCGGTGTGGCCAAGCAATATTTTTTTGCGGGCATAGAGCATATCTTAAAGGGTTCAGACCATCTTTTATTTATTGTGTGCTTAATTGTTATTGCAGGTAGTGTTAAACGGATAGTTCTTACAGTAACTGGGTTTACTCTAGCGCACTCTATAACGCTGAGTTTGGCCACATTAAATATTGTCCAGGTCAGGACTGAATTGGTTGAACTACTTATTGCTCTAAGTATTCTTTTGCTTGCTGTGGAGATTATTAAGCATTTTCGAAATAAAACTCCAACCAGTTTTACATGGCGATATCCTATAACGGTCTCTTCGGTATTTGGATTACTTCATGGATTTGGCTTTGCGGTGGTATTGCAAGAGTTAGGTTTACCTCAATCAATGAAGATTCACGCGCTATTGTTTTTTAATGTCGGGGTAGAGGTTGGACAGCTCTTGTTCATCGTTACCGTAATGGCGATCTCATTCTTTGCTATAAAATCCATACCTGCGGTAGATAAAAGCCAGGTAGTCATCACTCAACTAACCATTTATTTTATTGGAAGTTGCAGCGCTTATTGGCTTTTTGAGCGGTCTATGTCAATGATGTGAGTATGCTGTTCATCCAACTACACTGTAAACCTAGCGTCATCTTCTAAGTTAACTGATTTAATGGTCTTACCATAAAACGTGCAGTTGAGTTCTTTTCGCAATACATATGTTCTAAGCACACCTTGCAACCTTACAGCTCATAAAGAAACTGTAATAAAAAAACGTATTATCTTGAGTGCGAAGAACGACTGATGACCGAACGCCACTAGCCTGTGTGACTTACCCACATTGTCGCCTTAGCAAGTTAGGATAAAATTTCGTAATGTGATTTTTTAATAAAGATTCACTGGTCGTGTTTTATGGAGATTTAGCACCCTTGAATGTGGCACAAAAAGCGTTATCAAGATCAGCAATAAGATCATCTGGATGTTCCAGGCCAATTGAAAGACGAATAAGGCCGTCGGTTACACCAAATTTCTCTCGTAAATCAGCTGACACGCCAGAGTGTGTTGTACTACCCGGATGACACACAAGACTCTCACTGCCACCAAGACTGACAGCAGATTTGAAAATAGATAGGTTATTAATCAAGCGAAAGGCGTCAGATTTGGAAGCATCGATTACAAAAGAGAATGTTGAGCTTGGCCCTGAACACTGGCGTTTATAAACGGTTTGATAAGCTTCATCCGCGATGAAGTCAGGATGCATAATCTTTGCGGAAATATAGGAATTACCAGCAATCCACTGTGCCACTTTATGACCACTATCAGCAGAACGTTGCATACGAATACTTAAAGTTTCGAGTGAGCGAGATATCATCCAACTTGTATGTGGATCTAGGTTGAGGCCCAAAATACCTCTTGTAGCACGAACCGGGCGAAGCATTTCAACACTTCCGCAGACAGCACCTGCGACAAGGTCACTGTGACCACCCACGTATTTAGTCAATGAGTACATAGCCATGTCGATACCTTGGGGCACAGCTTGTTGAAAAATAGGTCCCATAAGAGTGTTATCACATACACTGATTGGACGGTGGCCTGTTTCCAATTTGATAATATCTAACACGCGGTTTAGCGCATCAAAATCGACAAGAGAATTAGTTGGATTGGCCGGTGATTCAATGAAAACTAAGGCAACACGGCCTTTTTTGCTTGCATCACGCAGTGAGACAAGCATACCTGCTTCGTCCAAACCGTCATGAAATTCGCCAGTTTGAATATTAAATTCGGGTAGGAATTTGCGGATAAGCGTTTCAGTACCGCCATATAAAGGTGCACTTTGGACAATCACATCACCGGGCCGCAAATAAGCCAACAGTATAGCGCTGATGGCGCCCATACCACTTGAACAAACCACGGAGCGCTCTGAGCCTTCAAAGAGCGATAGCCGATCTTCGATTATTTCGACGTTGGGATGATTGAAGCGGCTGTAGATGAGGCCGCCAACGTTGCCCTCTGGAGCGGGCTTTCGGCCGGCCATAATGTGAAAAAACTCTTCACCTTCCTCTGGTGTTTGATAAGCAAATGTGGAAGTCAAAAAGACAGGTGGTTTGACAGAGCCCTCAGATAGTTGTGGGTCATAACCGTAGGACATCATCATCGTTTCAGGCTTAAGCGCGTGATTTCCAATTTTGCTTTTTTTATAGTTTCCGTCATTAGCCATTGTCTGTTTTTCTCTTGTTAGCTTTGTTGTTTGGTTTTTCTTTAAACATTATTAATTGTCATACCGTGTTTTATAAGTAAATTTGACGTAGCTTTTCAATATATTGATACAAGTTATTAGCTTTTTACCTATTTAATGTGCCCCAGATGTTTAGCAACCACTTTTAGCGTTGGTTTAAACAGTCGGGGTGTGCAGGCAACAATATGTCCGGTGTCTAGAAATGATTCTCCGCCATGGAAATCACTAACCATCCCGCCTGCTTCACGGACAATTAGAGCCCCAGCGGCTATATCCCAGGGTTTTAGGTACATTTCCCAGAATACATCCATTCGCCCTGCCGCTATATACGCTAGATCCAGAGAGGCTACTCCCAGGCGTCTAATGCCAGAGGAGTTATCTGCAAACTCGTGCATGCATGCCAAATAATTGCTCATTTCGCTAAAGGATGGGTCACTAAAAGGGATACCGGTGGCATAGAGCGCCCCCGCTTCTTCTATACGACCTGATACACGGATTCTGCGACCATTGAGTCGAGCGCCATCGCCTCGACTGGCAGTGAACTCTTCACGTTTAAAAGGTTCTAAAATAACCGCATGTTCCAAGCGCCCCTTAACTCGGCACGCGATCGAGACAGCTACGTGAGGTATGCCTCGTACAAAGTTTGTTGTGCCATCCAATGGATCAATAATCCACTGAAAATCACTGCTACTGTTTCCGCTAGATCCCCCTTCCTCGCCCAAAAAGCAATGATCGGGGTAGGCTTTCTTAAGTTGATCAATAATCATTTCTTCAGAGCGCCGATCAACTTCGGTGACAAAATCATGACGACCTTTTTCATCTATCTTGACCAGCTCTAGATTGTCGGCAGCTTTTACTATCATTTCGCCGGCCTGACGGGCAGCGCGGAGTGCGATATTGACCATCGGTTGCATAAGAGTTTTCCAAGTGA
>ENA-ORXF01000992-ORXF01000992.1-marine-metagenome-genome-assembly--contig:-NODE-992-length-19087-cov-6.497054_pt1 | contig 19087 bp, 26 predicted proteins | sample MGYA00237864_ERZ511476 | MGnify/ENA primary metagenome ERZ511476 (study PRJEB26306, sample SAMN06343908) | marine metagenome | isolation source: coastal waters | place: Atlantic Ocean: West Antarctic... | reverse complement strand
TTTAGCTTCCACGACTGATAAACAGGAGACCTCTATAGAAACTCAAATGCAAAGAGTAAACATCTTAGCTAAAATGCTATCTCCTGAGAACCTACGCAGAGATCATATGCAGATGGCAGAGATGTTAACAAATGTAAAGCAACTTAAAGAAAATGTAGCTCACTTGGAAAAGATGCACAATACTGTTCATCCTCCAGTGTCGGCTACTAGAACAGCTAAAGGATAATACTATGGGTAGTGTGTTTGCAAGTGCCATAGGTGCAGATGATCGCATCAGAAAAGTTTCTGAGACCGATTCCAGGTTTGGAGACAGTATGTTAGGTGGGATGTTCTATTTGGGGGCGATGCAATCCCCACAAGGTCGAAAATTTATTGAAGATGCTATAAATAAAAGTAATAATGACCCAGGTACTTTTAAAGCAGGTCTTCAACAAACAGGAATAGAGCTACAAGCAGCGGAAAAACAAGCTGCGGAATCTCAAGCTACAGAGAAGCAGGGAATTGATCAACTACTTCCGGATAGCGTCCCTCCAGAAATTGCACAAATGCTAGGAGTGCCTGATGTAACTCCTGAACAACAAGCACAGCAAAGACAACTAAAAGATCAACAAGAAAGTAGACTAAGAGAAGCTCAGGATAAAGCATCGTTTGGAAAAACCCAAGAATTTGACAATGTTATGAACGCTTTAAACAGCGTAAATGGTCTAATGCAGAATCAATAACACTGTTATACTAAGGAACTAAAAATGTTAGAAAATATTACAAATAATCCAGATGTTATTATAACCACTATTACAGGCATTATCACTATTGCCAGTATTTTTATAGCAGGTACTCGTACTCCAGACCCCGACACGTTTCTAGGAAAGGTCTATAAAATATTAGAGTTTCTCAGTCTTACCATTGGTAAAGCAAAAGAAACAGGTACTGATAAAGTAGTGGAGAAGGAGTCTTAATTGACTCCCTCTCGTTAATGCTACTTTGACATTTTAAACCAGACATTCTGAGTGTCGTCGTCTGTCTTTAAAGACATTGCTGGGCCTTTACTACTGTCCCATTCTGTTCTGCCAATGTACTCCCAGCTTTGTCCTTCTTCTGTCAGTTTATTTACGTTGTCCGAAAAGCCATCGTCTACTTCTACATGGCCTACGAGAAAAGCACCTGTTAGCAAGATAACTGCAAACGTTAGCATTTTGTATTCTCCTTAGTGGGTTACTTAAAGGGAGGACCGTATGCCCAACCTGTTAGACTATAGCGTACACCTTTGGTCACTGGTGTTACTCTGTGGTAGTAGTACGAGGGGAAGATTATAATTTTACCTGCTTGCTTCATAGCCGGTTCATCTATAACTCGCTTTTTATATCTCTTGTTGGGCGCTCCCCAACTGAATTGGAATTCTCCCCCTTCGTAATCCTCGTTCAAAGTTACATTAAACGTAAGCTTTCTAGTTTGTTCTGCCCCTGTCAGGTCCATGTGCCAGCTGTATTTCTCACCTACTGTGTACTTACTAACTTGTAGGTTCTCGACACCTTGAATGTCAAAGTTCCAGCCTATTTCTGAGTTGGCCAGGTTTGACCAATGTAGTACTAACTCTTTAAACCTTTCGTCACCTATGCAGTAAATAGAATTAGACCTAATATGGTCGTTTATAAAGCCCGTTCCAGTCCCAGTTATAAGCGCTTCCTGCTCTGGTAAATCTTTTAAAAGTTCTATACACGCATTTCTAAAGCTCTCGTCCATGTCAGGGACAGAGCCACTAGAGTAGAATACTTTATCATACATTGCTATACCCCACAGCTACCACCATGGCCTGTAATGTCGCAGATGTCATGCGTTTCTATGGACTCCTCAAAGACTTCTCCCAGCTTTCCTAAAGCGTCGGAGTATGCGACAGGGGTAAGGGGTTGCCCTCCTCTGCAACCGTCAGGATATACGGTAAAACCCCGCAACCTGTGAGCGTAATCGGCCAGAGTAGTAGTAAACTCAGATACAGTGTCCTCATTGTTTTCTTTGCTGCCCCATTGTGGAAGGTTAATAGTAGAAGAGATAGACATATCGACATAGTCTTGAACGTCTGCTTGGAACTTAATCCTTCGCTTATAATCTTGTGCTAAGTCCAAAGCAGATTCTATATTCTCTGGGTCTGCTCCGTACAAGTCTATTAGTTCTTGAGCGGCTGAGTCTACTACGTATTGATAGTGCCATTTAGTACCATTTTTTAAATATCTACGCTTATAAGCGACAGCGAATATAGGCTCAACCCCAGTAGAAGTACCAGCAAGGATGCCAATACTTCCGGTCGGCGCAATAGCTCTGTTAGCAACAGGGCGGGAAATGCCAAAACTGTCAGCACTGCTAAGGCTAGTAGCATCAGACACGCTCTTATATACTCGCAACCATCTGTGAAGCTCTTCCGTAACTTCATATTTACCACCTCGTTTAATCAACCACTCATGCATTCCCATTAAACCTAAGCCAAGGCGGCGCTGAGATTCCCTAACTTTATACACTTTGTCGTAGGGCAGCTTAGCTTTTAAAGTACCACAGAGCAAGAATTTAGTAGCCAATGTGACTACCTTTTGAAAATCTTCTAAATTGTCAATGCGTCCTAAGTTGCAGCTACCCAGATTACATACATCTGAGTCCATAGAACTTGTTACTTCTGTACAAGCGTTTCTCAGTGTCTCGTTTTCTTTATCAAAAAAGTTAAAAGAGAATCCTGGCTCAGCTGTAGACAGTGCTTGTTTAACGTTTTGTTTAAAGACAGCCCCTACGTCTCCCGTGTTCCAGTAGTTTAGCAACCATTCTGTATCGTAGTTTACAGAGATGTTTGTCATGTCCATAGCAGCAGGGTAATTAAAATCTTGTTCTTTAACCTGCCCAACAGTGTATCCAGTAGAGCCAATAGGCGTATTGTACCAGTTCTTACTAGCTAAGAACGTGTCTACGTCTCTGTGTTTCCAGTTAAGGCTGGCGTAGATAGCTGACCTACGGCTACCTCCCTGCATAACCCTACGACCTATCTCGTTAATCATTTCCATCTTAGGTATAGGACCAGACGACAAGCCCCCTGTCTTACTCAAGCTAGAGCCTTCTGGCCTATAGACAGAATAATCGATACCTATACCACCACCTGTCATTAAGCAGCTTTCAGACTTCCAGCTAAGGTTTGCCCAGTCTTCTCTGGAATCTTCCTCTGCTTTAAGAAGGTAGCAGTTGTTAAAAAACTTAGATGGTCTACCAGCATAGTAAAGATATCGACCACCTGGGATAAACTTTAAATCTGTTACTATCTCTATCAGGTCGCTTACCTCGTCTTTAGGAAGCAAGTCTCCGCACACATCAGTTACCAATGTCTTAGCCAACGCTGCCCAGGTGTAACAATCTTGGTGAGCATACTTCTGTCTAAAAATGTCTTCGCTAAACTTAGACCTAAACATTGGGTTCTCGTTAGATTTAAAAGTCATATACAGCATCCACAGGCAAAAGGTTAAACTTCTCTATATTGTCTTGTACTTCTGACCGTAGCGCTAGTAGAAGTGTTATAGGTTCTACGTCTAGCAAATCTATAATCTGGTCACAACTATAAGCATGTGCCAAATCTCCCAACTGTTCATCAGAAAGTATGGGCATCTTTACTCTTCCCTACAAAAAATACCGGGCGACCTGAGCGAACTTTAATGTCTAATTCTTCCCAGCAAGTATGTTTATGTGAACAGTACGAGCAGTTTATGCCCAGTTTTTGTCGATCTGTTTGACGATCTGTCACAGTTTCAAAGCAACGCTCTGGAGGTGCTTTAGAAGATACGGCTCCTTTGATCTGTTTAATTTTTAGACTACTGTTTTCCAGCTGTGAGTGAGTATACGTAGCCATCTCGCCACTGCTTTTATCAAACGCCAGGAACGTTCCTCGTTTCTTACCCATAGCGTTACCGTATCCGCTAATCTGAGAGATGTATCCAAAGGGATCATCGTCTGGCAGAGTACCGTTTTTAAACTTCTTCATAGCAAACGCAGAAGCTGATTTAATATCGACTAGCTCGTCATCTATAACACAATCGATGTGTCCTTTAATACCGTCTAGTTCTACTTCTGCTTGTAACTCTGTAACATCGTGTCCTGCTTCTTTAGCAAGGTAGATAACCAAGGCTTCTACAATATCTCCTACCATAAATTTAAGCTTGGTCTGAGGAGTAAACTTTTCTGCTTTCTCGTCTCCGTTAATATCGTACCACAACTGCCTAGAACACGGCTTGCCAATGTTAGACATGCGTAGCTTAGGAGGCATGTCTGACGTAGCCATCCACAGCTGACGCCTAACTCCTTCCATAACAGCGCTACCCATGGCAAACAAAGCTTCCTGATTAGGTTTCTTCTTACCCTCTGTAACCAGCTGATAGATATCATCGACCAACGTGTCTATTGTTTTAGCGTCGTTCACTTGCGTACTCCATTTTAATAATGTTCATATAATTGTCAATCTTTCCTGTGCGTAAATCTGAAATTCTTTGGTGAGTATATTTATTGTCTAGACACCATTGCCTAACCGTTATGCCCTCTACCAATTCTTCTATACCGCTTTCGTAGATCACGTAAAATTTTCCTTTATACGCTGGGTTATTTATACCCTTGAACTTTTTAAGTAGCTTAACAGTTATGTAACTTTGAACTGGCCTATAAAAGCGTATACCACCTACGTTAGCGTTATAGTAATCGTCACTTTCTAATACCCCTAGTTCCATCTGTAACTTAGCTTCGTTATAGTACAGGTTTCTTTTATTATCGCAAAGCATAAGTATCTCAAACTTGAAAGAATCTTTACCATACTCTTTAATCTCAGGCTTGAGGTAATTAGAACTAGAACAATAATTTTTCCACTCGCTAGCTTTTATGCGTTTCCGTTTCTTGAACTTCCAAAGGTGCTTGCATCCTATGTAGCTCTTACCGGATTCTTTATTGGTAATCTGGTAGACAAAACCCAAGTGTTCGTCAGGGTCAAACTTGCCTACCAGACTAATATCCCAATGTCCGTATTCTTTTTTAATCACCTAGAACGGAATGTCGTCATCTAAGGTATCCGACTTGGTCGTGGGGTTTCCTCGAAATCCTGTAGAACTGCCCTGAGATACGTACTCAATAGGGTCTGTAATCTTAATAGCGTTCATAAACGTCGTAGTGCCTTCTCCGTACTTGTTATTGTACGCACGCTGAGAGACGCTTACAACGCACTTAGAGCCGTTGCTAAGCTGAGTCGGTCCCTTGTACTCGTTCTCTTCAGCATCGAACAGGTTAGGCTTGTAATTGCTTTTAAGCTGTACGTAGGGCATACCGTCCATCTTGTCGTCTTCCTGCTTAACAGCCAAGCCCAGTTTCTTAGCTTGCTTAACCTGATCTCCATCTAAACCAAGAGCTACGGAGTATCTGTCAAACTTATCCTTAAAGTCAAAGATGTAAGGAAAGAACATTACGCCTTCTAGATAGGAAAATGAATTGCTTGCCATTTAATGTATCTCGCTCCAGTTGTTACCAATTTGTATATCACAGTCTAACTTACATCGTAGGTTATAAGCTTTGTTCACTTGTGATATAGATAGTATAACACACTCTTTAGTCAAATCAATATGTTTCTCTCCGGTTTCAATAACTAATTCGTCATGCACCATAGCTACAATTTTAGAGTCCAGATTTCTCCTTTGTAAATAATAGTCTACATACATAAACCACTTCTTCATAAGCACTGCCGACGAGCCTTGTATCAATGTGTTTAGGCTAGCGTGGCCCGAACGTACTCGTAAAACTCTACCGTCTATACCTTTAAGTTTGCCTTCATTTTCTCCTTTGCGTATCACAGCCTCGCTAAGTTTTTTGTAGGCTGGCATATTAGACATAAAACTAGCCCGTAGCTGAGCGCCGTCCTTTGCAGAGCCGTTTACTACAGCCCCTATCTTAGCATTACCTGCGCCGTACAGTAGAGCGTAGATAAATGTTTTTGCTTGGTCTCTAGTGTCAAGACCTGCCATGCGTTGATTAGCGGTATGTACGTCTCCTTCCAGTACCTCTCTGGTAAACTTATCATCGCCCATATAGTGCGCTAGTACTCTAAGCTCTAGACCAGCTGCGTCAGTGTCCAGTAGCTTGTAACCTTCTGCTGCTTTGAACAGTCCTCTACATTGCTCTCCGTACTCCACTCTAACAGCTGGTACTTGCTGAAGGTTAGGGCTAACGCAACTCATGCGGTTCGTAATGGCTCCTAGAGTTCTATATCTACAATGTATCCTCCCCTCTGTGCAGTGGTTAATCCAAGATAGTAACAAGGCAGAACGTTTTTGTAGCAAGAAATATTCAGCCAGCTTAGCAGCTACTGGTATCGTACAAGCGGATAGTGTTTTCTCGTCTACTTTAGCCTGTCCTGTAGGGGTAAACTCTGTAGGCTTCCAACCTAACCTACAAAGCCTGTCAGCTATTTGCTGTCTAGATGCTGGGTTAAATTCTATCACTCTGTCTTTCAAACGCCTACCAGTCTTCTCAGAGTATCGTTGTTCAATTATAGGAGGGAACAACTGGTCGCATTGTTTCTCTATCCTGTATTCTCTACCTTGTATGCTACGGTGTAACTTCTTAGCTTCTTCTAAATCTATAGCAAACCCGTTATTGCTTACACGGTCTGCTACTATACGCATACGGTGTTCGTCATCTATAGATTTCTCAGAGAACTGTGACATAGCGTTGTCTAGGAAATAATATAGATGCTTGCAAACTGTAACATCTTGCTTGCAATATTCTAACATCTCTGAGGTAAAAGCGGTAAAGTCGTTGAACTCTGCTTTCTCATGTCCTAGACGAATACCCCAAGATTTTAAACTGTGCCCTCCTTCCCTGGCTGGGCTTTCCATCATCGACAATAAAAGCGTGTCTCGCATCTGATCTAGTGTAAGGTGTATGCCCCACAGCCTAGCTAAGACAGGAAAATCAAAGCTAAGGCCATTGTGGGCAACTACTGTAGCACCTGTGAGGTAATCAGATAGTCCGTCAGGTTCTATCCATTCTTTAAAGCATACAGATTCCTCGTAAGTAACTACGCAATAGATCAAACTAGCATCTAAGTCGTCTGTTTCTATATCGAGGAATACTGTTCTCACCTGTCGTCTCCATCCCCCTTTAATACGTGGCGTTTCTGTCTGTCCTCTAGCTTCTTTAAGTTAACCTCTGCCACCATGGATAAGTTAGTACCTATCATCTTAGACATTTCAGAGACAAACCACAATACATCTCCTAGTTCTTTTTGCATTTTCATATTTGGTATAGCCCCTCTGTCTCCTCTAAGCCACTTAGAGACTATACTAGACACCTCTCCCGCTTCCGCTGCTAAACCAGTCGCAAGATATTCAAATGCTTTCTCTTTAGGATATATAGCAGTTAAAGAAGCCTTACGCTGATAATCGTTCATGTTCATGTTTACTTCCTCCCGTCTGGGTTAGGATCAACCCGAGGAAGAATCCCAAAACCATCTGTAAATCCAGAGTCTGCGTATTCCTCTTCGTCGTTCAAAGCTGCCCAACTTATAGGAAAAGTTTTCTTACAGTGATTGCTTATCTGTTTAGCTATTTCTCTGGTTTCTTCCTGAGCATCTTCTGCTAACCTAAGCTCGCATACCCTGTAGAAAGCATATAGAGAGCCTGTCCAATACCATTCTGTATAAGTACTCTGCGGTAGTACCATACGGGCCATCTCAGGAGCAACTCCTTTGCGTAGAAGATGTGTATATGTCCATAAGCAACGGTCAATAGCGTGCTTATAGTCATCTACCAAGGCTGGGCCACTGGTGGTAGAGGGGTTAATATCTATATCTTTGTCTGAGCTACCTTGCTTTTTATCAGCAGGTTTTCCTCGCCATTTCATAGGGAAATATATTTCTGGTTCTTTATCTACGTATCTACGGCTAATCTCGTTCCAGACCAATCCTACCTGGTGCTTTGCCAGCTGCCTAGCTACAAAGATAGGAGCCTTGACCCTAAACTGTAAACTGGTATGGGCAAAGGGAGACCAGTGTTTGTGGTCTGCTAGGAATTTAATAAGTTTATCGTCTTTACGCTCTAGAAACGCATGGTGTGTATCGAAACTAACTCTAGCAGCATTGACTACTGATATATCGCTGCCCATGCGGGAGATGTAATCTACGTTCATTAGCCCTGACCTCTGTTTTTCTTACGCATTCCTGTAAAGGGAGATTTACCAGACACTTTCTTAGAGTGGTTGTAAGGTCGTGGTCTCCTGCGACGTTGGGTTTTAAGCCTTGGGACAAAGTCATCGCCTTTGATATTCACTTCTAGAACTCCTCCTCTACTGTGTTCATTCTACCAGTTGCCTTATCGTATAGTAATCGATCACAAGCCCCTACGTCTCCCGTATAGCGACACTTGAGAACTCTAACAGTTGTAGTGTTGCACTCTATAGGATCGTCGCTTTGCGTGTCCCGCTCTAAGCTGACCACCGTATCCGAAATCTGAGCGATGCCATGTGACCCGCGCAAGTGGCCCAAATTGACCTCGACCCCTTCCTCGTGTGAACGGTCAGAACTTAGCCTCCGAAGGTGAGTTACCAAGTGTATGCAACAGCCTGTCTCTTCTGTAACCTGTCGAAGCATGGTCATAGTACGATCTATAGCGCGTCTCTCGTCTGAAATATCCAAACCAGATACCAAGATGCTCAGATGATCTATAAAGATAACAGAACAGTCTAAGCCTTGTACCATGTAGCGTACCCGGTCTAGCAGGTCGTCCATCTCTAGCGAGCCAAAATGGTCGTAGATAAACACCCTACCAGTGCCTAAAGTATTGTCAAAGTAATCGCGTATCTGTTCTTTAGAATACTTCTCGAATACTTCGTTTAAATGCAGCCTATCGTTAGCTTCCACGGCTAGGATACCTCTACGAGTACGGTCTACGCTTTCCTCCAAAGCTATAATTCCAATGTTAGCGTCTGTCTCCTTTAAGTAGTAGTGCTGTAGCTCTCGCAAAAGGCTGCTCTTGCCAACGCCTGTACCCGCTGCCCAAGTAACAATCTCCCTGGCACGAGTACCCAGGGTTTTGCTCTGTAGCTTGGGGAAAGGAAAAGGAATGCTTCTAAGGTTCTGTTCTGACCATAAACCGTCGAAGTCTGTAGCAGCGTTCCGGATACCGGCAGGGGTATAGCAAGAAGCGTTCTTCAAGTGTGCTAGAAACTCGCCAGACAAGCCCTTAGAAGAATACTCACAAGCGTCCTTATGCTCCAGCTGTACTATGAACGCCTTACCAGGCTTGAGCAGCCTGGCGCATCTCTCAGCCGCTTGCTGAGCCTCTACCTCGTTATCAAAACAAATAAACACTCTGTCAAATGTCTCCAGCATTTCCAAATTGTTCTTAAAGTCTCGTTCTGCGCTGGCTTGTCCGCTCTTGATCGATAGAGCGTGGACAGTTGCCTTGCCTCGTTTGGACAAAGTCTTAGCACTATCCGAAATACCATTGGCCATTTGGAAGGCTGCTAACGCGTCTGCCTCTCCCTCTGTGACAATGACAGTGTTCGAGCGGACACCCATAGATTTAGTAATGGTGTGTACTCCGAACAGTGTGGCATTCTTAAAGTCACCCTCTGTTTTGAAAGTTTTGCCCGGCTCTCTAATTTTACCACCTATCTGTAGACCATCGATACCACAGTATGGGAAGTATACCCGAAAACCCGAGTCAGCAACTCCGTAGAAATCACAAACCGCTGGGCTAATCTTACGATCCTCCCAAGCAGTGTCTTTCGCTTTGCTAATTGGTTGGTGTAGCTGTTCTATATTAGTTTCCTCTGCGTGATTCATATGTTCCCTACAGGAAAAGCAATAGCTATGACCATCGTCGTATATCGAGAGAGCGTCTGATGATCCACAACTGTCGCAAGGTTGGTGTGTTTTAACGGCTAAGGCTGCTTCTTTCTCTAACATCTAGTGCACCGTTTCTTTAAGGTCATCTTCGTAGTCTTCCTCTAGCTCTACCTCGTATTCTGGTTCTTGATCTAGATACATTTTCATTTCTTCAATGGCCATCATGACAAAGTGAGATATAGGCTTGTCGTTCATGTTTGAAAGCATTGAAAGAAAAGGCAGCACGCTCTTATCCATTCCTTCCTCTTCAAGCATTTTCAAGTAGCTTATCTCAAGAGCTACGTTGTTTTTGATACGCTCAGACCAGTCCATCATATCACCTACTTTTGAAAGTCATATAGACCATAAAACCCACAATAGTCAATAACAAGGCTATTTTGGTAATCTCTACGTCGGATATCTCAAACATTTTTGGAAACCATTTCGCTAGCCAAGGCGGAATACCCAGCTATATCGACAAAGCTATCTGTCTTCGGATTTTCTATGGTCCGGGCTACTTTCACAAGAACCATCATCATGGCAACGTCTACAGGTGTTAAGTCAGTAGTCTTGCTCTGTGTGTAAGTAGTCCACAAGGCTGCTATTCTAGCATGGTTCAAATAAGCGTCTCCGTAGTCCCTAGCACGTTCTCCGTTGATAAGCTCACAAGCTTCTTGCAAACAATCGTCCCTAGTCATCTTTAACCGTTCCCTGTTTGAGTGTCTGTTCTAATAGTATAGCACGTAGAATAATCATTCCAAGCAAATTACCGAGGATATTCAAGGTAGCCTATCTCCTTATCTTGATACTCATTGTCCAAAATTGTCATGCGTATTTCGTGTCTACAATTAACGCATAAGTCCTCCGAAGGCCACTTTTGACCTAGTGGCAAGTGCTCGTTACAGATGACGCAATGCATTATGTTGAACCTTTTATGCTGTCGTTTGCTAAACATTTCACCAGCACCTTTATAGAATACCCCGACATAGAAGACAACTGCTCAAGCGTCATATTTGGCTGCTTGTTATAGATATCTCTTAGAAGGTCCACTACTTCATCTCTGGGATATTGCTGCGACTGTTTAGTCATTGGGATTATTCTCGCCTAGCGCGTGCTCCAGCTTATCGACAAGTCCCCTGATGCGCCATACAGCTGAGTTTAAGTCTCGATAGTCTGAGAGCCACATATCTCCCTCACACTCGTGCATAGTCATAACGGGCTTCGACACTAGATGATCGATATCTTTTAAATAGGCTAGCAGCGATGTCTCTTGATTGTTTAACTTCAAATCAATCTGTCGGGAGATGTAATCCATTTCCGTTTGCATTATCAGGCTTTCCAATACTGTTACAAGGTTGGTTCTATATAGCTACTATATAGATAAGAACTATAGTATATATAAACTCTATAGTCTAACTCTATAGAGAGACTATATAGTACTATATAGTCCTGCTTTTTACAGTTTCAAGGGGTACACTGTAATTTATTTTATACTTTCCAAGCGCGTCGGCTATCCAACAGGCTCCGCACCATTTTAAACCTTTGTCGATCAAAGCGCACGGGTTCTTCTTGCACTGTTGGCACTTATATAGGCTTTTCATGATTTACCTCCAAAATTGTGCAGTGGTCTCGCTGTCTTGTGCTGAATGTATAGCGAGCGTAGTCCGTAGTGATAGCCTGTCATTGTCTTGCCAACTACTCTGCCATAGCGTTTAACAGTGGAACGCTTGCGAGTTAGTCCCCACGAGTAGCGATAGCCTTGGGTTCTGTCGTTCAATGTGCAACGTTTGAAAATGTTAAACATCTTTGTTACTCCTTACGTTTGCGTTTATATCTATACTGATTTCGCTAATGGTTTCAAAGCAGTCGTCTATCATTTGCTCAGAAAATTGTTTAATGTCTGAGGCGCTTAAAGAGTCGGCATATAGCCTTGTCATGCTTCGCCTAAGAGCTTCTAAAAGTTTCTCGCTGGTCTCTAGGTGCACGTCTGTTACGATTCTCATGCGATTAGTCCTTTGATTGTGCTAGGTTGTTCGTCTCCCAGTGTCTGAAGATTACCAAAGCTATCGTATATAGTCAACACACTAGCCGAAGTGCTAACAGTTCTTCCGGACTGGTTCTCGTTTTCAATAGTGGTGACGTGTTGCACGCCTTGAGCGTTTTGCAGCGCAATGGTTCGATAGGTGTATGTAGTTTGTACTGGCAGTATAGCGCTTATTGGTTCAATGGGGTCGATGCTCACTGTGCTGCCTCCATGAATGCGCGATGCTTTGCGCCATAAACTGCTGAGTGCGGACCTAGACCAGCTGTGTCGCTGGCAAAGGTGTGTGCCTCAGCGCTTATCTCAGAACGGCTAGCGTTTGGATTTCTATCGAGCCAATCGATCGCTCGTAGTTGCCAAGAGTGCCAAGCTGATCCATCTCGGCAGTTGATAGGGTGTCTCATATTTCCACGCCTAAATCGCTAAGTTTGCTAAGTATGCGGTAATGTAGCTCGCCGAAAGCTATCGTCACAGCCGTATCATTATAGCTCTTGAACGTGTCGTTGTAACATTCCTCCATGAAGTCCTCGCCGTGCGTAATGTCGCAGCTTTGGCAGATCGCGTGTGCTTTATTGTAATAGATAACGTACTCGCTAGAGTCTGCTGCTTCCCAAGCGAGCGTCATAGCGTCACAGTTGTCAAAGTCTTCTACTTCTTTCTTAATCTCTTCGGCCAAACTTGTCGCATAGTCGTTTAAGATATAGTCGTTCATTGTGTAGTCCTCCAGTAAGCTGTTTGGTTAATCACTATTGATTAGTATACAGATATATCCGAATCATACTAGAAAACAATTATGGCCATTTACAAGCTACCTTGTCTCATTCCTGCCTCATTCCTGCCTCATTCTGTTCCATGCCTGTTCTCTGCGTAAGAAGCTCACTGAGTGCCCGCTGAGCATGTGTCGGCTAATGTATGTGCCTAATATGTTAATACGTCTGTAGACCATGCGTGAGAGCTATATAGAGCCATATGCATATGTTAACCACTATATGGTTACAAGTAAGACTCTAGCAATATCAATGCCAACATATGTTCAACGCGCACACTCTCACACACGTTGCAAATTATCCTGACATTTCAGCAACACTGGTACAACATTGCAACACTGTTGCACAAATCTCACACTGTTGCAGCATTGTCACTGTTGCTTATGTACAACACTGTTGCAAATTTGTCACACTGCTGGCTCGCTGCTCCAATCCTGCTGGTCTGTAATGTTATAAGGTAACGCATGACCCCCCCGGTGGTACTGTCCTCTATCATGTTCTATTCGTTCATTCTGGGGAGGTATTCTGAAAATCTATACTATTGACTATTTTGGAAAAACATAGTATAATAGCACTATGAAATACTTGTATAAGGTATTAGAATATGCGTATGTAACTGCAATGTTGTCCTACGTTGCATACATGGTGTTATTTACAATATGCTGGATAAATTTATATGCCTAAGACAATCAAGACTGTACCTAAACAGACATCTAAATATGCTAGTTATTTAGAACCTAAACTCTTAGACAAAGAGCTAACAGATAAAGAATCTAACTTTATTACTGAGTTAGTAGATAATCATTTAGAACCTTTAGAAGCCTTTGCCAAAGCTGGTTACGATTGTAAAGCAACAGCTAAAAACCGATCAAAACGCCTACAGCGACACCTCTGGCTCCACATAGAAAAGCGGATCAAAGAGCGGGTAGGGGAAACGGCCACGCTAGCTTTGTCAGTTTTGGAACTACTGATGCGCAATGCAGAGTCTGAAAACGTCAAGCTAAACGCCGCCAGAGACATCCTAAGCCGGGCCGGTTACGACGCTATCCATAAGCAGGAGACGGTTGTTAAAGAGGTTGTCGATCTAAGCGATGCGGAACTAGACGAGCAGATCAAGCGTCTCTCTGACAATGTAGTAAAGCTACGTGGATAAGGAAAAAATCTTAGAACTTCTCCGAGAAAAACAGAAACGCTTAGAAACTAGACGTTTAGAGAAATACGAGCCTTACGACTACCAGAAGAAATTTCACCTAGAAGGCATAGACGCTGCTCAACGGATTTTAATGGCTGCTAACAGAGTGGGTAAAACCTATTGCGGAGCAGCTGAGACAGCGTATCATTTAACAGGTAATTATCCTACCTGGTGGGAAGGTCGTAAGTTTAACAAGCCTATCAGAGCCTGGGCAGCTGGAGAGTCTAACGATACTACCAGAGATATTATACAAAAAGAACTGTTTGGTAATCCTCAAGACCCTACTAGAAAGGGTACAGGGGCTATACCTTTGGACAGTATTGTTGAGACTATTAGGAAACCAGGAGTTCCAAATGCTTTCTCGTCTGCTCTGGTACGTCACAAGTCTGGAGGGAACTCGCAAATCAGCTTCAAAGCCTACGAACAGGGTTTTGAGAAATTCATGGGAGAAGCTATTGACGTTGTATGGCTCGATGAAGAACCGAAGCATGAAATTTTTTCGCAGTGTATAACTCGCACAGCCGATACAAGCGGCATAGTCTATATGACCTTTACCCCAGAGCGGGGGATGACCTCTGTAGTAAGCGGGTTTATGAACGAGCTAAAGCCGGGTCAGAGCTTAATAACGGCCACCTGGGACGATGTGGACCACTTAGACTCTCGCACCAAAGAACAGCTATTAGCAGTATATAGCCCAGCTGAGCGGGACATGCGCTCCAGAGGCATACCTGTATTTGGATCAGGACTGGTTTATCCAGTAGCAGAAGAAGATATAACTTGTGAGGATTTCGACCTACCAGAGCATTTCCCCAGAATAGCGGGTATAGACTTTGGGTTTGACCATCCCACAGCTGTTAGCTGGGTAGCTTACGATCCAGACGATGATATTATGTACATATACGACGAACATCGCAGAAACAAAGAAACACCTATAACTCACGCTGCTGTTTTAAACGCTAGAACACCAGGCATACCAGTAGCGTTTCCTCACGATGGTTTACAACACGATAAAGGTTCTGGCATACAGCTGGCGCAGCAATACAGAGACCTGGGAGTGTCGATGCTTCCCGATCACTTTAGCAACCCGCCCACAGAGGGCAAGTTAAATGGTAACAATTCTATTGAGGCGGGGATTAGCATACTGCTGCAACGGTTTGAAACAGGTAGGTTGTACATTTTTATGTCTTGTACCGAAACTCTTGAGGAAATGCGTCTCTATCATCGAAAGAATGGACGAGTGGTGCCAATTAAAGATGATCTTATAAGCGCTATGCGCTACGCTTCTCTTTCTATAGAACGTTTTGGCGAACAGCTTAAAAATAAAACTACATATAGAAAATACGGTTTTCAAAAAGAAATAAAATACTCTAGCGCAGGGATAGTATAATAATATGGCTCATAACCTAGACGATAGCGAAATCATCTCTATGGTGGAGAGCGAGATTAACGGCTCTTCTGAATACATGGATTCTGAAATTAGCACTCAGCGCGAGAAAGCGATGGAGTACTTCTACGGTGAGCCATTTGGTAACGAAGAAGACGGTAGGTCTCAGGTAGTACTCACAGACGTACAAGATACGTTAATGTGGATGATGCCTTCTCTGATGCGTATCTTTACAGCTGGGGATAAAGTTGTAAAGTTTACCCCCATAGGACCAGAAGATGAGCAAGTAGCAGAACAGGCTACTAAATATGTAAACCATGTGTTTTACAAGCAAAACGATGGTTTTATGATTCTTTATAATATGTTCTTAGATGCTCTGATGCAGAAAGTAGGAATAGTAAAACACTACTGGGAAGATGTAGAGAATACTACTACAGAGACCTACGAGAACCTTACAGAGCAAGAATATTCTATCTTGTTACAAGACGACGAGCTAGAAGTTATAGAACACGAAGAGACTACTACGTTTACAGAAGCAGTAGACCCGGCAACTGGACAGCCTGTAGAAGTAGAAGAAACTTCTCACGACGTTACAATGGCCCGTACTACTATGGACGGCAAGGTAACTATAGAAAACGTCCCTCCGGAAGAGTTCTTAATCAACAGAGGTGCTAAAACTTTAGACGACGCCCGCTTTATCTGTCATCGGTCTCATAAGACAAGAAGCGACCTGATTAAAATGGGTTATGATCCTGACGTAGTAGACGAACTCCCAGGCTATGTAGCAGGGGCTGACGACATTACTACTTCTCAGGAATATATGGCTAGGCACTCTTACGATGCTACAGGTGTGCTTCCTAACCAGGCTGCGGACGACTCTGAGCGGGTTATTCAAATCTTTGAGTCGTATATTCGGATAGATATGGATGGCTCTGGCATTAGCGTCTTGCACAAAGTGTGTCACTGTGGTCCAGAACTGCTAGACATTGAGCCTATTGACCACATCCCGTTCTCCTCTGTATGTCCTATTCCTATTCCTCATAAATTCTTTGGACTAAGCGTAGCAGAAACAGTTCAAGATGTACAGCTTGTACGATCTACTCTGACACGTAACTTGCTAGACAATATGTACCTGGCAAATAACGGTAGGTTCCAAGTAGTAGAAGGCCAGGTTAACATAGATGACCTATTGACAAACCGTCCAGGTGGTATTGTCCGTACTCGCAGTCCTAGCGCTTTAACACCTATTGCAACTCCTGCGTTGTCTCCTCAGAGCTTTGCAATGCTACAGTACTGGGAAGATATTAAAACACAGCGTACAGGAGTTAACCCTAAGACTCAGGGACTATCAGCAGATGTTCTAAAAACCCATGTAACTACAGGAGCCGTTACAGCTGCTCTAACAAATGCTCAGGGTCGCTTAGAATTAATCGCCAGGATTTTTGCAGACACTGGCGTAAGAAACATGTTTAAAAACGTATACAATTTAATTCAACGGTATGAAAACCGTAAACGAATGGTACGCTTAAACAATGAATATATTGAAATAGACCCGTCTAGTTGGAGAGAAGACTTAGACGTAGATATTGAAGTAGGTATTGGATACGGAGATCAAGATACAAAGCTACAAAACATTAGCAACTTTGCAGGACTAGTTGAAAAAGTAGCTACGCAAACCCAAGGTATCGTTTCTCCTGAGAATATCTATAATCTAACTGTTGAAATAGCTACTGAAATGGGTATTAAAAACGTAGATAAATTTGTATCTAGACCGTCTAACGAACCGCCTGTTCCTTCGCCGCAAGAGGAGTTAGCAAAAGCTCAGGCACAAGCTATGCTTATAGATGCTCAGGCTTCTCAGCTACAGGCTGAAGTAAAAGCAAAAGAACTAGAAATTAAAGCCGCTAAGCTAGAGCTAGAGCGGGTAGAAATAGAACACGATATGGCAGTTAAACGAGAAGAACTAAAACTCAAGGGTATGGAACTAGGTTACGAAATGAACTCCGACAAAAACATAAAGGCGTAAGGACATGGCTTATCAAAACAATATCGCTTCTCGTATTATCGTTAGCGAAAACATCTCAAGCAGCGGTACTTCTACTAAAAGCGGGCGCGCTCCCTTTGGCTGTAGCATTGCTCGGGTAGCTACCTCTGCTGTTGTCAATATAGTTATTAAAACTAATCCAGTGGCTACAGCAGCTGGGGCTTTGATCTCTCCTCAAGATGCAGGGTACTTTGTTATCAAAGGAGATAGTTCCCCAACAGCTTCAGACGGAGAACAAGTAGCCACTATAGGTAGTGCCACTGTTAATGTAACGTGGCTTGAAGGTTAATTAGGAGGGCTAAGGAATGGCTACTAATAAACGGATTACAGAGCTTACAGAACTTTCAGAAGCTGACTTAGCCGACGACGACGTGCTTGCTATTGTAGACGTAAGCGCGCAGGAAACGTTTAAAGTTCGTAAATCTACGCTTGCTTCTGCTTTGTCAGGAGTAGCTAGTGTAGCTGCTACTTCTCCTATAGTACGAGACCAAGCTACAGGTGCTATAACTCTTTCTCTAGCAACAGTGCCTATAGCATCTGGAGGAACCGGAGCTACCTCTGCTTCAGCTGCTCGAACTGCTCTGGGAGTAGCATCAGACCCTTTAACTACCAGAGGCGATATTATCAGGCGAGGAGCGTCTGCTTCTGAGCGTTTAGCTTTAGGTACTTCTGGCCACGTTCTGCAATCAAACGGTACAGATGTTGTCTATGGGGCTTTACCTGGTACTTCTCTTACAGGAACCGTGCCCCTTGCCAACGGGGGTACTGCTGCTACATCTGCCTCGGCTGCTCTAGCTAGCTTAGGGGCCGATGCTAAATTTGCTACTCTAGGCTCTAACAGCAATATTACAGCGCTTACAGGTTTGACTACTGATCTATCAATAGCTCAAGGTGGTACAGGGTCTAGCAGTGCTTCAGCTGCTCGGACTGCTCTGGGAGTAGCTATAGGGTCAGATGTACAGGCTTTTAATACAGATACCGCTACAACAGATACACTACAGACGTATACTAAGTCTCAACGAGGAACCGTAACTACAGATAACGATATAAGTTTTGACTTAAACGTTACTAATAATTTTAAGTGTACCCCTGCTGGTGGTGGAGCGTTAACTTTTACTAACATTACAGCTGGTCAATCTGGAAACATTATTTTTATAAATTCTGGAGGACACGCTATAACTTTACAAGCTAATAGTAAAGGAAGTGCTTCTTTGGCTTCTACTATTAGCACTGCCGGTACTTACTGGATAAGTTACTATAGCCCAGATGGTAGTAGTGTGTTTTTAACAACTTCAGCGGTGTTTGCATAGTATGAGCATTATACAAGGAAGTTCTATACCTAGCGCTGCTGGAGGAGTAGTCCCCTTTGACACTACTGTAATTCCTAATTCAGTATGGATCGACGGGACGGCAGATTTTTTATCAGCAGAGCTAGGAGCAAAGACAAGAACAAAGGCTGTCATAGGAACTTGGTTTCAAAAAACTGGATTTACTACCGGAGACGCTACAATCTTTAGTAAAAAAGGCACCGCACAATTTGCCATGAGAATGCAAGATCAGGCAAGTAAACAAGGCTTGATTTCAATCTTTGATTTTGATGGTGGCGATTTTCAATACTCCGCTGAGTCACCAGCTGGTGGGATGGTGCTGAGAGACATAGGTTGGTATCATATTATGATATCAATTGATACCACCGCAAGTGCAGGAAGCAGGCTAAGATATTTTATCAATGGGATTGATCGAACTGATACTCTGAGAATTGACGTTGATTATACA